>JADHED010000296.1_pt1 | contig 67630 bp, 63 predicted proteins | sample 8952041 | NCBI WGS metagenome assembly JADHED01 (sample SAMN16124423, study PRJNA663239) | bioreactor sludge metagenome | isolation source: sludge (control) | place: India:Bengaluru | collected 2018-09-08 | reverse complement strand
CAACCTCCCGAACCAGTTGATTTTGTTCGACTTTTAACCGGACAGCAATGATACCCACTCTAACGTTAGCTGCCATATTCGTCGCGTGTGGATCACCATGTGATTCAAATGAAACGCTTGCGGAATTCGCGCAAGAAAAGGTGAAGGAACACTTCCCGTCACCGAATGCGGTGGAATACACTTTGGATTCAGTTTATTTCAATGATGCAGGGCTTCAGGTGGTTCGCGGAAGGGTGCGATATGGTACCCCCCTCGGTGTTACACGCGGATGGTCGAAGTACTGGATTGGCGTGGATTGCAAGAACGGGAACGCAGAGGTGAAATGGTTAGATGTTGATGACCATGGTCCAAAATGGGGGCAGTATTGAACTGCAACAACATTAACCTCTTAACCTCCGCAAGGTCTCCCGAAGGGGACCCTGCGCCTCAAAGCCATATGAACCAGACCTACCATGAAACTCCTTTTCCACCAAGACAACCGCACTTGGGGGAAGCTTACAAGGGGAGCTGATCGATCCTGCCTACGTACATAGAAGGCGAAGCTGGAATACGGGTACTCAACTGCATCATCGGCAAAGCGCCACCGCCTTCTTTAGAGGTTGGCGGGGATGAAACGCAGCTTTGCTCGACCATGCGGCCCCTCGTTCCTCGGGAGATCCTGCGGAGGTCGAGGGTCGGGGGTAATCCGACCTCCGTTGCTATCGAAGCCGTGTGGCCAAATAGTCGATCAACTCAGTTGTTGTATCAACGTAAGCCAACATCAGATTCTTCTTGGCCGTCGCCATGCCTCCCATGTTGAACGCCTTCCTCTCCTTGGCAATCTGATGGGCGTCGCCATGTACGCTTTCCACTCTGAAATCGGTGGTCCTGACTGATAGTCCTACCGATGCCATCCAGTTGGCGCTTAAGAAGCTCGCACTGTACGCAGTCAAACTCACCTCCACAAGTATCCTGCCTTGACCGCCCCTGCCATCAGGAGAACTTGCCAACGCGATCGAAGCACTGGGAAAGGCTTTCTGCAATGATGCAACGAACGCATTCGCGATGGTTGTGCTTTCGCATTTGTCCTTGACCTTGGAGGTGAGGACTCGTGCATCGGTGAACACCACATCAACAACCAAACCTTTCAATGCGTCAGGCCTGGGCGATGGCGTGACCTCATCAGGACACCACATATATTGCTTCTGGCCGACGGCTGAACCAGTTAAGACCACTGCAAAGCACAACACAAGCAATGCACTGAGGCTTTGCATTCGATGACTTCCTTTTCGTTTCATGACCCTTCGTATAAGTTGTGGCAAAGACCCTCACCCCCCATCACCCCACCAATTCCTTATTCCTGTTCGGGATATCCTCCTTGCTGAAATCCACCTTCTCGTCCTCTTCCTTCAGCTTGAGCACGAGGGCGAGAGCGTCGGGCACCACATCGCTGCAGAGGGTAACGAAGCTGCCTTTCGGTGCCGTACCGATGGCGTGGCGGATGGCCTCTTCCTCCTTCTTGATGATGGTGAACTTCTTCTTCGGGTCGATCTCCTGGATGCCTTTCACCATGAGGGCGATGATCTCGTCATCGCTCTTGCCGCGCAGGTTGCGGTCCTGGCGGATGATGATCTCGTCGAACATCTGCGCGCTGAGGCGGCCGAGGTTCACGGTGTCCTCGTCGCGGCGGTCGCCCACCCCGGCGATGACGCCGATCTTGGGGCTGTCCGGCACCTTGCTGAGGAACTTGCCCAGGGCCTCGAAGCCGTGCGGGTTGTGGGCGTAGTCCACGATCACCTGGAAGTTGCGGAACTGGAACAGGTTCATGCGGCCGGGTGTCTGGGTGGCGCTGGGCACGAAGGTCATCAGCGCCTCGCGCAGCTCTTCGATCTTCACCCCGCGCACGAAGGCGGCCAGCACGGCGGGCAGGATGTTCTGGATGTTGAACACGGCCTTGCCGCCGTAGGTGAGCGGCACGTTCACGGCCTTCTCGATGCGCAGTTTCCACTCGCCCTTGCTGATGGTGATGAAGCCGTTCTCGTAGATCGCGGCCAGCCCGCCCAGTTTGCAGTGCTGGCGGATCAGGCGGTTGTTCTCGTCGAGGCTGAAGAGGGCGATCTTGGCGGTGCATTGCTTGCGCATGGCCATCACCAGCTCGTCGTCGGCGTTGAGGATGGCGTAGCCGTCCTGCCGCACGCTGCGCGGCACAGTGCTCTTCACGTGGGCCAGCTCCTCCAAGGTGTGGATGTCCTTCAGGCCAAGGTGGTCGGCCGCCACGTTGGTGACGATGGCCACGTCGCAATGTTCGAAGCCGAGGCCGCTGCGCACAAGGCCGCCGCGCGCCGTTTCCAGCACGGCCATGTCCACCAGCGGGTCCTTGAGCACGAACTGCGCGCTGGCCGGGCCGGTGCAGTCGCCGGTCATGAGCATGCGGTTCATGATGTACACGCCGTCGCTGCAGGTCATGCCCACCTTGTTGCCCACGCTGCGCATGATGTGGGCGGTGAGGCGGGTGGTGGTGGTCTTGCCGTTGGTGCCGGTGATGGCGATGATGGGTATGCGGCTCGGGGTGCCCGGCGGGAAGAGCATGTCGATGACGGGCTCGGCCACGTTGCGGCCCAGGCCACCGGTGGGATCCAGGTGCATGCGGAAGCCCGGCGCGGCGTTCACCTCCAGCACGGCACCACCCGTGTCGCGCAGGGGCTGGGTGATGTCGTCGGTCATGATGTCGATGCCGCAGATGTCGAGGTCGATGATGCGGCTGACGCGCTCGGCGAGGAAGACGTTGAAGGGGTGCACGACCTCGGTGACGTCATCGGCGGTGCCGCCGGTGCTGAGGTTGGCCGTGGCCTTGAGGTACACCACTTCGTCCTTGGCGGGCACGGTTTCGGGCGTGTAGTTCTGGCGGGCCAACAACTTCAGGGTGTGGTCGTCGATGTCGATCCGGGTGAGCACGTTCTCGTGACCATAGCCCCGGCGCGGGTCCTTGTTAACCTCCTCCACCAGATTGGTGATGGTGCTCTTGCCGTCGCCCACCACGCAGGCGGGTGTGCGCTTGGCGGCGGCCACGAAGCGGTGGTTGATGACCAGCAGGCGATGATCCAGTCCGGTGATGTAGCGTTCCACGATGACGCTGCGGCTGATCTCCTTGGCCTTGTGGAACCCGGCCAAGGCCTCGTCGGGGGTCTTGATGCCGATGGTGGCGCCGCGTCCGTGGTTGCCGCCGATGGGCTTGATCACGCAGGGGTAGCCCACGCTGTCCAGTGCCGCATCGAGCCCTTCTTCGGTGCGGACCACACGCCCTTTGGGCACGGGGATCTCGTAGCTCTCCAGCAGTTGCTTGGTCTCTTCCTTGTCGCAGGCGATCTCCACGCCGATGTTGCTGGTCTGGCTGGTGATGGTGGCGCGGATGCGTTTCTGGTGCACGCCGTGGCCCAGCTGCACGAGGCTCTGCCCGTTGAGGCGCAGGTACGGGATGCCGCGCGACACGGCTTCGGCCACGATGCTGCCCGTGCTGGGCCCGAGGCGGCTTTCCTCGCGGATCTCGCGCATCTGTTGCAGATCCGCCTCCAGGTCGTAGGGCGAACCGTCGATCAGCGCCTGTGCGATACGCACGGCGGCCTTGGCGGCGTACATGCCCACGGGCTCTTCCACATAGCTGAACACCACATTGTACACGCCGTGCTCGCGGGTGCTGCGGGTACGGCCGAAGCCGGTGTCCATGCCTGCGAGCGTCTGGATCTCCAGGGCGATGTGCTCGATCACATGGCCCATCCACGTGCCGCGCTGCACCCGTTCCCAAAAGCCACCCTCGTGCTCTTCGCTGCACCGGTGGCTGTACATGCTGGGCAGCAGGGCCTGTATACGCTCCAGGAAACCGGGGATCTTGTCGGTGGGCTTCTCCTCCAGGTCCTCGATGTCGAGGCGCATGACGATGAGGTTGTGGCGCTTGACGGACCAGTAGTTAGGGCCACGCATGGCCTTGAGTTCGAGGATGCGCATGTGCTGGTACCGGCTTTCCGGCGGTGTGGGTTTTGGTTGTTATGGTCGGACCTGAAATGCCGAACCAGGATAGTGGCACATAGCCGGTTCCGGTATGCGGAGGACAGCATACGCGTGATGGGGTCGGAGCATGCGAGGGGCGGTGGTCCGCACACACCCTCGCACCGCATCCCCCGCGCACGCCCTCCTTCACCACCGGACCCTCACCTTTACCCTGGCAAGAACCTCAGGCGTGGGGAAGATAGGGACAGCTGGCTGTTCATCAAAACTCCCCCGGAGAAAGTGGTCTCCCACGGCCATCCCCTACTTTAGCGCCCTATGGCCTTCCGTTACCGCCAAGGAACACCGGCGGGGCAGGCCACGGGGCGGGGGGCAAACATGCAGCATGACACCAAAAGGAAAGCTGATCGCCATCGGCGGGAACGAGGACAAAGGCAAGGAGCCTGAAGGAGGACACAACATCAAGGTCTTCCACAACAACTTCATCGAAGAAGGCATCCTGAAACGCGTGGTGAACGAGGTGGGTGGCACATCCAAACGGATCGCCGTGATCACCAGCGCCAGCAGCATACCCGAAGAAGTGGGGGCCAACTATATCGAGGCCTTCGGCCGTCTGGGTGTGCAGGACATCGATGTATTGGACATCCGCGACCGCAAGGATGTGAAGCCCGAGATGATCAAACGCTTAGCCAAGGCCGATGGCGTGATGATGAGCGGGGGCAACCAGCTGCGCCTGACCACGATCTTCGGTGGCACCGCCTTTCTGGAACTGATGAAACGCCGCTACCACGAGGAAGCGGGGTTCGTGATCGCCGGAACCAGCGCGGGCGCCATGTGCATGAGCAGCACCATGATCTACCAGGGCCACAGCGCCAGCGGCCTGATCAAGGGCGGCGTGAAGATGACCTCAGGCGCCGGATTGATCCAGGACGTGATCATCGACAGCCACTTCGTGGAGCGCGGCCGCTTCAGCCGACTGACGCAGGCCGTGGCGGGCAACCCCAACAGCATCGGTATCGGACTGGGCGAGGATACCGGTGTGGTGATCACCGAAGGAGAACACATGGAGACCATCGGCAGTGGGCAGGTGATGATCTTCGACGGGCACGACATCTCGTACAGCGATCTGGCCGATGTGGAGGAAGGAGAACCCTTCAGCATCGAAGGCATGCGGGTACACATCATCAGCAAGGGACACAGTTACAGCGTGAAACAGCGCATGTTCACCGCCGTGAAGGTGCCCCTGCGCAATTGACGCTGGATCGCCATGGGAGCTTGGGGTACCGGGATCTTCGACGATGACACGGCGTACGACGTGCTGCTATCGCTATCCCTCGCGGACCCGCTGGAGCAGATCGAAGAGTGGTTCGCCAATGTGGCCGACGTGGATCACCTGGAGTACACCGATGGCCAGTGCGTGTTGGTGAGCGGCGCCGTGATCGACGCCGCCTTGAACGGCACGGAGTACCCCTGCGACGATGCGGAAACCCTGGCCGAGGTGGTGACCGCCGTGAAACATGCGGACCCAACGCGGTTGAGGCCCGTGGCCGTGATGCACCTGGAACGGATCCTCGGCGATTCTTCCGAACTGCGCGAACTATGGGAAGAGAACGAGGCGCTCTTCGCGGAGTGGGAAGCCGGGATCGAGGCCTTGATACACCGCTTGCGCTGACCCCTACCTTTCGTTGAACGGCACCATGCAGCGCCCCCGTTCAACCCCACCACGAAGGCACCTGCGGATACTTGTCTGCCTGGCACTCTTGCTGATCGCCGGGGCGTGGTACTGGGCGCATCGCCATGGTGGCGCCTGGCTGGATCGCACGGTGCGCGAACGGATCGAAACCGCCGTGCGCAAGGCCACGGTGGACGGCTACCACTTCACCATGGACAGCCTGCGCACCGACGTGCGGAGCGGCGATATCCTGATCCGTGGCATACGGCTGACCTACGATCCCGCCTTGAACGACAGCGTGAGCGCCGGGGTGTACGCGTATCTCTTCTCCGCCCATGCCCACACCATCGCCTTGCGCGGCGCTTCGTTGTGGCGCGCGGTGCTGCTGCGCGAGATCCACCTGCGATCCGTGGAGGTGGATACCCCCGCCTTCGAATACACGATCGGCGACCACCGGGTGGACCTGGAAGCCCCGTTGGAACGACTGGACGGGCCAGGACACCACCCGCTCGACCTGTTCGATGTGGGCGACGTGGTGGTGCGCGGTGCCCGTGCCCGCATGCACGACCTGAGCGGGCACCTTCCCGTGCTGTACACCACCGGACTCGACCTCCATGTACGCCGACTCCGCGTACTACGCCCCGGCGACCATGCGCGCGCCGACCTTTCCGTAGCCGCCGTGGATGTCCGGTTGGACAGCCTCACCACCAACATTCCCGGAGGGTATCGGCTGCGCTTCGGCGAATCGCACCTGAGCGATCACCGGCGCCTCGGCACGATACGGCATATCGCCCTGGAACGCATCGATGCCCTCGCTCCACCCTACCGCACCACCCGGAACACAGTTGCGATCGACAGCATCGTGCTCGCTGACCTGGATGTGGCCCGTTTGATCGGCCATCGAAGCATGAAGGCCTCGACCGTGACCCTGTACCACCCCACCCTGCGTGCCGAGCTGGACAAGGACCGACCCGTGGGGCCCGAGCGCGACGTGATGCTGCCCCCCGCCGCCCTGCTGGACCTCCCCTTCCCCATCCAGGTGGACTCGCTCCTGGTGTTCGATGGTGCCGTGCTGTACCGCGAACGGAGCGACCAGACCGGCCTCTGGGGAGCCTTACGGTTGGGGGGCATCCAAGCCCGATGCGCGGGGATCACCAACGCGCCCCGTGTCGGCAGCGAGCCGCCCATGCTGCGCGCGAACCTGCACTGCCAATTCATGGATACCACCAGGCTCGATGCCCGATACGAAGCACGGCTCGACGGTAGCGCGGATTTCTCCTTCTTCGCCACCCTGAACGAACTCCCGTTGAGCAGCCTGGACAGCCTCACCACCAACCTGCTCCGGTTGTCCATCACCCAAGGCCAGGTGGAGCACCTGGTGCTGGAGATGCATGGCGATGCCGAGAAAGCGCGCGGCACCATGGAGATGAAGTACGCCGATGTGGTCACCACGGTGGCCTCCAACGCCTCGCCGGAGCAACGGCGCAACATGCTCGGATCGGTCATGGAATTCGTACTGGCCGAACCATTGGGTGGAGGACTCTCCGACCACCAACGCCGATCCGTTTCCGTGGACCGCGACGCGAACCGTTCCCTGTTCACCTACATCTGGCACTTCACCCGCACCGGCATCAAACGCGACCTGAAGCCCGGAGCCACCCAACGTTTGTTCTCCATCTTGAAGAAAGAGCGCGACGTGCGACGTGCCCGGCGGCGGGCCCGTTCGGTAGCGCGATGATCCACCGGGCTTGACACTTGCAAGCCGTGGACCCTTGTGGACCAGCACCGACCACACGTTATGATCACGCCCCTCACACACGATCATAGGGGTGATCGATGGTCCACCGCAGTGAGCGACGCCCACACCGGATACATTTCAGCCGGTGGGCAGAACGATGGATCGGCGCCGGTCGGCCCTTGGACCTCAATTTCGTGACAACACCGAGGCACAATGGACATGGAGGAACGCGGAAAGGGCGTACGAAGCTTGACCGTACAACCTTGGGGGACCCCGTACCAACCGATCCGCTTGCACTTCTTCCTCTGCCTTCTCCGAGAGACCTATTCCGTAGGTCGGCCCTCGGTAGCTTCGCTCCCTACGGTCCACGCCTTCGGCGTTGCAACAGGTCCCTCGTACCGGCCAGTGAAAAGATAGGCGCGCAGCAAAGGCCGCTGTTGAATGACGAAATGGTAATACTGAGCCGGTGATGAAGATCCGGCCGAGCTCTGCGATCTGGACCACTGGGGTAATAGCGTGAAAGGGTGCGAGGCATTTCACCTTCTCACGCTTTTCACCTTTTCACCATTGGATCGACCGGTTCTTTCATGCCGTCTCAGTAGCTGCGCTTGAACTCAGTCCTGCCACAAGAACCGGATTGAAGTGCCGCATATGATGACCTGCCGAAAGGCAGCATTCCAGTCCAACATGGATCGGACTTGGATCCTCAAGCAGCCCACCCGGTACCTTCGCACCCCATGGATCAGAACGTCATCATCACCCGCTTCCGCCGCTGGGCCATCGCCGAGGGCTGGAGCTACCTCATCCTCCTGTTCATCGCCATGCCCCTGAAATACCTGGCCGAATGGCCGTGGGGAGTGAAGGTGGTGGGCTGGGCGCATGGCGTCCTGTTCATCGGATACTGGGTCACCGCGATCCCCTTGTTCACCAAGCTCCGATGGGAATTGGACCGCATCGTGGGCCTCGGCCTGGCCTCGATCCTGCCGTTCGGCACCTTCGTGATGGAGCGCAAGTGGCTGCGTTGACCCGCGCACTGGGCCTTCGGGCATCAATACCCGCTGGGCGGCGATGCGTATCTTGGTTGCCAAGGCACGTGCCGCGATCCTCCCCACCCACCCCGAACCCATGAGCGACGAACGCAACAACGGACTTCTCGGATTCATCGCTGGTGCCGCCGTGGGAGCGGCGTTGGGCGTGCTGTTCGCCCCCCGGTCCGGCAAGGAGACACGCGAACGCATCCGCACCAAGGTGGACGATGCCAAGAGCGACCTCGATGCCCTGATCGAACGCGCCCAGGATGAATGGGCCAAGGCCAAGGGCAAGGCCATGGGAACGGCCACCATGACCAAGGATGAGGTCACGGACTTCGTGCGTTTCCTCTTCGAGGAAGGAAAGGACCTCCGGGCCCGGATGGCGGAAGGTTCCCCGCAACACGGGCAGGACGTGGAGAACGCGACCCCAGGCACCAGCGGTGACGTGCGCCCCCCCTCCAACTGATCATGGACACCGGACCACGCCCCCCTTTCGAACGTTACATCCGGCCCGGGCAGGATGCCCCCGACATCGGCGTGTACATGCAGGCGGTGAGCGATGATGCCAAGGCATGGATCGAAGCCCAGAAGGCGGTGACCAAATTGGAGGTGAGCGAGCATATCGGGAAACTCGCCGCCATGGTGATGCTCGGTGCCGTGGTCGCGATCGTCGGGGTCACCGTGCTCATGCTCTGGTTCGTGGCCCTGGCCCTGTGGTTGGGGCGTTCGCTGAACGACAATGCCCTGGGATTCCTGCTGGCGGGAGGCATCTTCCTGGTGGCCGGGGCCGCTTTCTTCCTGATCTGGCGGTCGGTGCTCCGCGATAAGGTGACGCTGGCCGTGATCAATGCCATGCACGATGAAGCCTGATCGGTTCCGGGACCTGGACGAGGTCCGTACGCACAAGCTGGCGCTGCGCGCCGAACGCGACCGTTCGCTACACGCCTTGCGCGGCCAACTCGAGCTGGTCGGCGACCCGGCGTTCCGCCGAGGACTGATCGGCGATGCCTTCGGCGACCTGTTGCGCGCCTGGAAACCCCTGAAACACGTCGGCAATATGCTCGGTGGCTCCTCCGGTGCGGCAAGCTCGGCCATGGGCGCCTTCCTGGGTGCCAAAGCACAGACCCCGATGGGTCGTATGCTCATCGCACTGGCCGGTATCGTGCTGCCGGCCATGGCCGATCGGGTGGCGCAAGGCACGGCCGGTCGCGACCGGTTGCGCCAGGAGCTCGGCGTGAGCTGGGCGCGCGTGAAGCAATACCTGAACGAACGCCGTAAGGCCCATCAAGAACACCGCACGGAATGAGCGATAACGAGGGATTGAAACGCTACGTGCTCACGCTCGCGGCGATCGTGCTTTCGGTGATCGTGCTATACCACGGCAAGGACCTGATCCTGTTGTTCGTGATGAGCGGACTGCTCGCCTTCCTGCTGCTCCCCCTGGCGCGCAAGGTCGAATCCGTGGGACTTCCCCGCTGGGCCGGTGCGCTCTTCGCCACGGTGGTGATGCTCTTCGTGGTGCTGGGCACCTTCTTCCTCGCCGGGTGGCAGCTCACCCGCTTCGGCAACGACCTGCCCGCCCTGCAGGCCACCTTCGCCGAGAAGGGGCAGGCGCTGCAACAGCTGATCGAGGAACAGGCCCACATCAGCCAGCGCGATCAGCTCCAATGGTTCAACGCTCGCGTGGCCGACCTGGCCAGCTCGGGGGGGAGCATCCTGGTGAAACTGTTCTCCGGAACAGGCGCCGTGCTCTCGGCCATCGTCCCGATCCCGATCATCGTATTCCTGCTGCTGCTGCTGAAGGACAAGTTCCGCACCTTCTTCACCCAGCTCGGGCGCACCAGCGAGGGCATGGTGCTCGACATCATGATCAATGTGTCGAAGCTGTCGCGCAAATACCTCCGCGGCGTGCTCCTGGTGATCCTCATCCTCGGGGCCCTCAGCAGCCTGGGCTTCCTCGTGCTCGGCCTGAAGTATGCCGTTCTCCTGGGCTTCACGATCGGCTTCCTCAACGTGATCCCGTACGTGGGTGTGCTCATCGGTAGCCTGCTCCCCATCCTGATCGCACTGGTCACCAAGGATTCGATGATGTACGCCGTGGGTGCCTTGGGGGTATGCCTGGTGACCCAGTTCCTGGAGAACAACTTCATCACCCCCAAGATCGTGGGCAGCAGCGTGAGCGTGAATCCGCTCGCCAGCATCGCGGCATTGATCGGCTTCGGACTGCTGTGGGGCGTGGTGGGCATGGTGCTGGCCATACCCATCACCGGCATGATCAAGATCGTGTGCGACTCGATCCCTTCGCTAAAGCCGTACGGCTATATCCTCGGCGAGGATGTGGACTACCCCGACGAGCAGCAGATCCACCTCCCCTTCATCAACCCGCGCAAGCCGAACGCTGCCAACGCCAAGAAGGCTTGAGGCACGTGGGCACGTGACCCATCCCTTCCTGACCGCCCTCCTACCGGAAGATCGCGGTGTGGAGAACGCCATCGTCGCCGACATGGCCGCGGTACATGCCCGGGCAGTTGAAGTCGAGCACGATGTTCCCCGCGCGATCGATGGCGATCAGGCCGCCATCACCATCCAGTGGCGGTAGTTTCTCATGCACCACCACGCGCACGGCCTCTTCCAGGGAGAGGCCCTTGTACGCCATGAGGGCATGCACATCGTGCGCGGCCACGGCACGGATGAAGCTCTCACCATGGCCGGTACAGCTCACCGCACAGGTGACGTTGTTGGCGTAGGTGCCCGCTCCGATGATGGGGCTATCGCCGATGCGCTGCCAGCGCTTGTTGGTCATGCCTCCGGTGCTGGTGGCGGCGGCGAGGGCGCCGGAGCGGTCCAGCGCCACGGCACCCACGGTACCGAACTTCTTCTCCTTGTCGCTGTGGTCCAGTTGTACGCGGTCGGTGCCCGCCACCTCCTTCCACTGCTGGAAGCGGAAGTCGTCGAAGAAGTACTGGTCGTCCTCCAGTTCCACCTTCTGCTTGTGCGCGAACTCGAAGGCGCCGAGGCCGCTGATCAGCACATGGTCGCTGTGGTCCATCACGCGCCGAGCAAGGGTGATGGGGTTCTTCACGTTCTGCACGCCGGCCACGGCACCGGCCCGCAGATCGGTGCCGCTCATGAGGCTGGCGTCCATCTCGTGCTGGCCATCGGCGTTGAACACCGATCCGCGGCCGGCATTGAACAGCGGGGTATCCTCCAAGGCACGCACGGCGGCTTCCACGGCGTCCAAGGCCGCACCGCCCTGGTCCAACACGGCATGGCCACGGCGCAACGCCCACCCCAAGGCATCGCGGTAGGCCTTCTCGCGTTCAGCGGTCATCTGTTCCCTATCGATGGTGCCTGCACCACCATGTACAGCCAAAGCGATCCGCGTGTTGCTCATGCTCATTTCGAAGTGCGGTGAAAGTAGGGTATCGCCAGACCCACCGCCGCACCGACCAGGTATCCTGTCAACACGTCGGTGGGGAAATGGCGTCCGGCGCGCACACGGAGGTAGCCCATGGCCGCCGGGGTGAGGGCCGCACCGATCCACGTGGCCCGCTTCGATCCTGGGGATGCCTCGGACCGCTGAACGAGCATGGCCGTGCTGAAGGTGATCGCTGCCACGTTCGCGGTGTGGCCGCTCCAGAAGCTGAGCGCATCATCACCGGGATGGTAGGCGCTCGCCGGTACCGCCGCGTTGTACAGGTATGGCCGTGGCCGCCGAACGAACTCCTTCACCGTATGGGTGAGGCCTGCGGCGAACATTCCACTTTCCGCGATGATGACCACCGGCAGCAGTGGTTGTTCGCCCTGTTGATTGACGATGGCCACGGAGAGCGACGCCACCGTGGCCACACCGAACAGCAGGTCGCTGGCACGATCAGCCGAGGTGCTCCATTGCCGCGTGGCCACCCGATCGATGGACGGCAGGCGGCCGTGATCGATAGCGGGCAGTGGCCGCGACCGGTTCTGTTCGTGCTTCAGCAGACCGACCCCGTGGAGCACCAGGCCAGCACCGGTGAAGGCCGCTTCCCGTCCGAGACGCAGTTCGTGATGGGTCTGGGACTGAACGGGCACCGCAAGGCCGATGGCACACAAGCACAAGGCCCGGAGCATTACTCCGGGCCTTGTACGGTTCCATTGCGACGGACGCACCATCAGTAGGTGATCAACACGCCGTCGGCCAGGAACATCAACTTGTTCTGCGGTTCGGTGATCTTCTCGATCTCTTCCTTGCTCTTCCCGGCATCCTCGGCATAGTGCTTCAGCGTGGCCACATCGAGCACCTCCCGGGTGGCCACTCCTTGGATCACCGCCCGCTTACCCTCCAACCCTTTGGTGGGCACGAAGAACCCATAGTCCTTGAAGCGCACCTTCATCGTGCTTCCATCGGCCATCTTCATGTCCATCCAGCAGCCCTTCATGGCGCAGCTCGTGATGATCTCCCCTTCCACCTTGGTGGCCACCTCCTCCTTCTCCGCCAGTGCCTTGGCCAGCTCCGCGGTGCTGATGGCCCCTTCGGCGGTGATGGCTTCGCCATACCCCTTCACTTGGGATGCGGGGTCCTGGGCGGATGCGGGTGCGATACCGAGGACAATGGCCACGGCGACCGTGGCGAACGAGGTGATGATCCGGTTCATGACGTAGGTGCTTGTGCTTGGCAAAGATCGTGCCTTTCCGGCGATCGGCCATCGGGTCCACCCCGCGTTGTTGGAAAGCCCCGCCCCGACCGGTCAGTGATCCGCCCTTCGTCGTTCAACTTTGCGTTCATGGCACGTGCGCTGATCACGATCGGGCGGCTGGAGCATATCGCCCTGCCCGGCATCGGTGTGGCGCGTGTGGAGGCCAAGATCGATACCGGTGCCTACCGCAGCGCCCTGCACTACCAAGCTTTGACGTTGCGCACCAAGGACGGTGTGCGCCAGTTGGTGGTGACCTTCCAGATGGGTGGCGTGCGCAAGGTGAAGGTGTTCCGAAGCTTCAAGCGCGTATCGGTGAAGAGCAGCAATGGGGAAACGAGCCGCCGCTACCTGATCAATACCCAGGTGAAGCTGAACGGGCATGTGGTACGCACCCAAGCCACCCTCTTCGACCGTAGCGACATGAAGTACCAGGTCTTGCTGGGCCGGAAGTTCCTGCGCGGTCGTTTCGTGGTGGATGTGAGCCGGAAGAACGTGCTGGGGTGATCCGCTCCGTCGGGTGTGGCGCCATATCTTGTCCAGCACCACGACCTTTCCGAACCTTCGCACATGCGTCCATTGTTATCCGTGCTCCTTCTTTCCTCGATCACCAACCTGCATGCCGCACGGTATCATGTGAACGGGGCTGCCACCGGCAGCGGTACCGGCCTTTCCTGGACCGATGCGTTCACCAACCTCCAGGATGCGTTGAGCGTTGTGATCCCGGGCGATGAGATCTGGGTGGCGGCGGGGCACTACAGGCCCACCACGGGCACCAGCCGTACCATCTCCTTCAACCTGCGCAATGGCGTGAACCTGTACGGCGGATTCGCCGGAACGGAGAGCAGCGTGGAAGAGCGCGACATCGCGGGTAACCCCACCGTGCTGAACGGTGACATCGGCGAGCCCGGCACTCCCGGCGATAACGCGCACCGGGTGGTCACCGCGAACAACATCAACACCCATATCGTACTCGATGGGTTCCGCATCATGAACGGGTACAGTGCGAGCGGAAGCGGATACAACGGGGGCGGGCTCAACATCCAGAACATCCAGAACGGCAGCCTGATGGTTCGCAACTGCACCATCGTGAACAACTACTCGGGGACCTATGGCGGCGGCATCTACCTCGCGGCGGCGAACCTGACGATCGAGAACTGCGACCTCCTGAGCAACAGTGCCGGCACCGGTGGCGATGGCGGCGCCATCTACAACGGGAACAACAATGGCGGCTATTCCAACCTGGTGATCCGCGACAGCCGGTTCAAGAACAACACCGGCCGTCGTGGGGCCTGCCTTCACGGGGGCCTCGACTTCAACAGCCTGCTGATCGAACGGTGCCGGTTCACCGCCAATACCGCCAAGCTCAGCATCATCGAGATCGACGGGTTCAACAACGCCACCATCAGCGATTCATACCTCATCGGCAACGCGGTGGACGACTCCGGCGCCAACATCCTCCGCATACAGACCTCCGCATCGGACGAAGTGCTCTTCATGACCAACTGCACCTTCGTCCAGAACTTCAACCTTTACGCGAACCCGGGATCCCCGGCCATCCGCGTGTACGGCACGCACCACCGCATCGAGAACAGCATCATCCACGGCAACACCTCGCACAACGGAAGCCAGGTGAGCAGCGGCATGAACATCTTCCACTCCATCGTTCAGGGGGGACATGCCAATGGCACGGCGATCGTGGATGCGGATCCTGTCTTCAACGCTCCCTCTCCCTCAACGAACGCCTCCTTCGACGCAACGTTGTTCGACTACACGTTGGCCGCGGGGTCCCCAGCGATCAACACGGGCTCGAACGACCTGGTTCCGGCCACCAGCCTGGTGGACCTGGCCGGGGCCCCTCGGATCCAAGGAGGCACGGTGGACATGGGATGCTACGAATCCGACCTCTCCACCACGATCGCGACGGCCGCACCAGCCAACGCCCGTTGGTACCATGACCCCACGAGCGGCCTGATCCACCTGACCACCGGCCTCCATGGCGCGGAACACCGGCTCTTCATCCACGACATGCACGGCCGGTTGGTGACCGCAGCACGGATCACATCCGATGTGTTCCCGGTGGCGCTTCCGAGCGGAGCCTACATCGCCACCAGCGCGGCATTCGGCCGGTTGAAACTGGTGGTGCGCTAGACGTTCCGTTCGATGAACTTCACGATCTCGCCGGCGATGTCATGGCCGGTGGCGCCCTCGATGCCTTCGAGGCCCGGTGAACTGTTCACCTCGATCACCAACGGACCCCGATCGCTCTGGAGCATGTCCACACCGGCCACATGCAAGCCCAGGGCTTTGGCGGCCTTGATCGCGGTGACCTCTTCCTCGTGCGAGAGCTCGATCAGCTCCGCGGTGCCGCCGCGATGCAGGTTGCTTCGGAACTCGCCTTCCTTGCCCGTCCGTTTCATGGCGCCCACCACGCGACCATCCACCACGAAGGCCCGGATGTCGACCCCGCGGCTCTCCTTGATGAACTCCTGCACGATGACACGGGCCTTGAGGCTGTTGAACGATTCGCAGACCGCCACGGCGGCCTTCTTCGTTTCGGCCAGCACCACGCCCAACCCCTGCGTGCCTTCCAGTAGCTTGATGATGCAGGGTGCGCCCCCCACGTTGTCCACGATGCTGCCCACGTCCTTGCTGTAGTTGGTGAACACCGTCTTGGGGATGCCCACGCCACTGCGCGTGAGGATCTGCATGCTGCGCAGCTTGTCGCGGCTGCGCACCAAGGCCTGGCTCTCCGTGGTGGTGAAGACCTTCATCATCTCGAACTGGCGCACCACGGCCGTACCGTAGAACGTGACACTGGCGCCGATCCGCGGGATCACCGCATCCACATCCGTAAGCGGCTGGCCTCCGTACAGGATCTGCGGATTCCGCTTCTCGATGAGGATGTCGCACTTGACGTGGTTGACCACGCGGGCGTTGTGGCCACGCGCTTCAATGGCCTCCACCAACCGCTTGGTGGAGTACAGCTTGGTGTCCCTGGACAGGACTACGATGTTCATGGGGAGGGGTGGAAGTGGAGCAAAAATAGAAGGCGATCGGTGCATCTTCGCGCTGTGCGACCCATTTCCTCCTTCGGTACCTGGAACGTTCCGCCGGCCCGCCCCTTGTTGGTACTTACCGTGGTGGCCCTGGTGCCCAGGTTACTGGCGGCCCTGTTCTCGCAGGGCTACTTCGCCCACGACGACCACTTCCTGGTGATCGAGGCGGCGGGCAGCTGGGCCGATGGGTTCGACTACAACCACTGGCTGCCCTGGAACCAAGGCGACACCCCACGTCCCTCGGGGCACAGCTTCTTCTATGTGGGCCTTCACTACCTGCTGTTCGTGGGGCTGAAGGCCGTCGGCCTGGGCGACCCGAAGACCATGATGGTGGTGGTACGCCTGCTGCATGCGCTGTGGAGCCTGCTGGTGGTGCGGCTCGGGTATCGGATCGCGTTGCGGTTATCGAACCCGGTGATCGCCTGGCGGACGGGGTTGTTCCTGGCCCTGTTCTACTTCATGCCGTTCCTGGCCGTACGCAACCTGGTGGAGGTGGCCTGCATACCGCTGCTCATGGCCGGCTGCTGGCAGCTGGTGCGGGAGCCCAGCGCTCCAGGTGCGCGCCGGGTGTTGGTGGCGGGGGTGCTCATCGGCCTGGCCATCAACATCCGGTTCCAGACGTTGTTCTTCGCAGCGGGCCCCGGTCTGGCCCTGCTGTTCCAACGGCGATGGGGGCCTGCCGTGCTCTATGCCATCGGGGTGGCCCTTCCCGTGGTGGTGGTCCAATCGGCGATCGACCTGTTCCTCTGGGGCCGCCCGTTCGCCGAACTGACCGAGTACGTGCTGTACAACATGGCCAACACCACCACCTATTTCGACCAGCCGTGGTACAACTACCTCCTGCTGCTCCTGGCGGTCTTCATCCCACCGTTGAGCGTGGCCGTGTTCTTCGGGTTCTTCCGGCGCACCTCGCCCCTGCTGCTCTGGCTGCCGGTACTGCTCTTCCTGGCCATCCACTCCTACTTCCCCAACAAACAGGAACGCTTCCTCTTCCCCATCGTGCCGCTCTTCTTCGTGCTGGGCTACGTCTCCTGGGAACAGTGGCGCGCCGCCAGCACATGGTGGGCGCGCCATGCCGGCCTATGGCGCGGCGTGCTGCTATTCGCCGCGGCGATCAATACACTGGCCTTGCTCTTGATCACCACCAGCAGCAGCAAACGCAGTCGGGTGGAAGCCATGAGCACGTTGCGCGCCCATTCCGATGTCCGGGGGATCCTGGTGGAGGACACGCCGGTGGGCACCGCCCCCATGCCTCCGTTGTTCTACAGCGGCCATTGGTCCATGGCCGTGGAGCCATGGACCGATGCCACCAAGGACCTCGGCGAGCGCCTCGCGGCATTCCCCGACAGCACCCGACCGAACTACGTGCTCTTCGTTGGTGAGGAGGACCTCCCCGCCCGTGCCCTGCGCACCACCCAGGCCATGGGGCCGTTGCAAGTGGTGGACCGCGTACGCCCTGGCGCCCTGGACCGGCTGGTGCATTGGCTGAACCCGGTGAATCGCAACGAGACCATCCTGGTGGCCCGGGTCACACGACCACGGACTTCCGCCTGGTCCGATCCGGCGAAGTAGCTTCGCCCCCCGGATCGACAACCACACCGTATGGACTTTTCCACCTTGGACCCCCACGTACTCCTAACGACCGAGGGGCTCATCGCGCTGCTCACGCTCACCGCCCTGGAGATCGTGCTGGGCATCGACAACATCATCGTGATCAGCATCCTCAGCGGCGAGCTCAAGGGGAAGGAGAACCAGCGGAAGGCTCAACGCATGGGCTTAGCGCTGGCCATGATCACTCGCCTGGCGCTGCTCTTCAGCATCAGCTTCATCATGAGCCTGAAGACCGCCCTGTTCTACGCCGGCGACCACCCCGTTACCGGCCGCGACCTGGTGCTCATCATCGGTGGGCTGTTCCTGATCTGGAAGGCCACCGTGGAGATCCATGCCAAAGTGGAACAGAAACACGAGAAGGCCGGTCCGCACCGGAAGGCAACGAGCATGCTCAGCGTGATCCTTCAGATCATCGTGATCGACATCGTATTCAGCTTGGATAGCGTGATCACCGCTGTGGGCATGAGCAACCAGCTGCTGATCATGTCGCTGGCCGTGATCTTCGCGGTGCTGATGATGCTCTTCGCCAGTGCGGCCATCGCCGACTTCGTGAACAAGCACGGCACGGTGAAGGTGCTAGCGCTCTCCTTCCTGGTGATGATCGGCGCGGCCCTGATCATGGAAGGCTTCGGCGAGCATGTGAACAAGGCCTTCATCTACTTCGCCATGGGCTTCAGCGTGCTGGTGGAGTTCCTCAACCTGCGTATGAAGGTGAACGAAGGGCGCCTGATGCAGGGGCGCGACGAAGACATCCACCTCGACTAACGCGACACGATCACGAACTCCGTGCGGCGGTTCTTCGCGCGGCCCTCTTCCGTATCGTTGCTGGCGATGGGTTTCTCGGGGCCGTGGCCTTGGTGGGTGAGGCGGTTCGCGGCGATGCCCTTGTTCTGGATGTAGTTGCGGACGGTACTGGCGCGGTTCTCGCTGAGCACCTTGTTCTCCGCCGCCCCTCCCCGGCTGTCGGTATGGCCTTCGATGCGGATCCGCACCGTTGGATTCTCCTTCAGGAAGGTGATCAGTTCGTCGAGGATGTATTCGGATGACCTGGTGATCTCCGCCGAGTTCGTGGCATACTTGATGTCGTTGACGCGGTAGCTCCTTCCCACTTCGATCCGCTGCACCTGCATGTCCACCTTGGCTACACCCGCACGTGCCGTGTCCTCCACGGAGAAGCTGCGGCTGTCGAACACATGGTCCTTCTTCTTCACCGTCATGATCACATCACTGCCGGGATTCAACTTCACCACCGTGGCATAGCGACCCGTGTTGTTGTCCACGTTGATCACCTCCACCTTACGGGTGTCCATGTACTCGATCTCCACGGTGGCGTCCTTCACCAGTTCGCCCTTCTCGTTCCGCACCTCGCCCTTCACCACGAGGATGTCCTCCGGTCGCACTTCCTTGGGCAGTTCGAACCCAAAGATGTCGAGGTCTCCCGCACCCTGGTAGCGCGCACTGGCGAAGTATGCGGTGTGGCCATCGGCGCTCACCACCAGGCCGTGCTCATCCTGGTCGGTGTTCATGGGATGCCCCAAGTTCTTCGGCTTGGTCCAGGTGCCATCGTCGTTCAACTTACTGAAGAAGATGTCGTAACCGCCGATGCCCTTGTGTCCGCGTTCCTCATCGACTCGGCCGCTCTCGTCGGTGGGTGGCTTGGCGGCGAAATAGAGCGTGCGGCTATCACTGTGCATGAACGGCGCTTTCTCATCACCGGCCGTATTGATCCCCTTCACCGGCCTTGCCGGCGACCATTGCCCGTTCGCTTCGCGCTTGCTCTGGAAGATGTCGATGCCGTCCGTGTTGGGGCGGATGGTGGCGAAGTACAAGGTGCTGCCATCGGCGCTCAACGAAGGCTGGCTCTCCCAGCCATCGGGTGTGTTGATGTTCGTGCCCAGGTTCTCCAATCCGGCCCACTCGAAGGTCTGCCCACCTTGGTCCAGGTCGAACTTGGTCTCGTAATGCGAGCGATAGATGTCGCAGTTCCGGTAGCCTTTGGCATCCGGGGGGCTGCAGACGGTAACGAACATCTCCTGGTTGTTCACGCTGATGGTCAACCCTCCGTAGTTGTCGCCCGTATTGAACGGTTCTGGTAGTACGCGACCGGCGTTGAAGTCGGACCGCGCATCAGCGCGGCGTGCTTCGGTGAGTTCCTCCACCTCCCGCGTAACGATATCGCCCTTGGCCTTCCGCTGGCTCACCCGGGTGAAGAACATCAGTTCATTGTCCGGGGAGAGCATGGGCAGGTACTCCTTGGCGGGTGTGCTCACGTTGCGCACCAGTACCGGATCGAGCGGTGCGGTGTTCTTGTAGAAGTCCACGTAGAACTGGAGCTCGGGCATGATGGCCTCCACATCGGTGTACTTCTTGTCGTAGTCCTTGCTCAACTTGGAAGCATCGTCGCTGGGGAACTTGCGGAAGGCCTCGAAGGCCTTGGCCGCCTCGGCGAACGCATCCTGGCCGTAGTGCATGGTGCCCAGCAGATAGGGCACGTCGCTGTGGTAGTTGGGGCATTTCTGCTGCAACTGTTCGAAATACTTGATCGATGGCCCGAAGCCCTTGCCACCTTCCTTCCCGATGCGATAGGCCGACACGCCCAACTGGAACAAACATTCCGCGCACTCACCATCCAACTCCAAGGCCGCCTTCAACTTCTGGTGGCGTTCCACCGGCTCCTTCGCCTTGGCGGCATCCTCCAACAGCTTGATGATCTTCTTGTCGGTCGGCTTGCCGCAGGGATCATCCCCCGGCTCGTCCTGGGCCACGCCCACGCCGGAGAGCAGCCCGAAGGCCACGACCAACACATGGTGCAATGGGGACCTCACGCCCCTCGTGGATCCCCAGGGAACGCGGTTCAATGGTCTTCGCATCGGTCTCATCTCGGCTTCGCTCCTACTTCACGGTGGTGTTGGTCGCCTCGGCTTTGGCGATCAGGTCGTCACCTTTCTTACGGGCCGCTTCCACCAGCCCATCGGCCTTCTTGTCGGCTTCGGCCACGGCTTGTTGTTCCTTCTTGTCGGCCTCTTCCTTGGCCTTCTTCGCCACGGCCTGCGCGGCCATCTTGGCCAGCGGATTGGTCACTTTGGCCAGCGCATCGTCCGCGGCCTTGTACGCCTCCCCTTTGATCCGTGCAGCAGCGGCACGGGCTTCGGCCTTGGCCTGGTCGGCCTGCTTCTGTGCTTCGGCCACCAGGCGGGCCGCTTCTTCGCGTGCTTTGGCGATGGCCTCTTCCTTGGCCTTGTCGATCCGTTCGTTCAGTTCCTGCTTGACCTCGGTGACCACGGCATCCTTCACGCTCGTGGTGCCACCGGCGAACACCGGCTTTACGATGGGCTTGTCTATGGTACCGGTGATCTTGGCGGTGAGGTCCAGTTCGGCGGGCACCTGGAAGTTGGATCCGATGGCAGCGTTCGCTTTGCCCAACAACCCGGCCACGGCGGTAGCGGCACCCGCACCGAACATGTCGCTCGGGAGCTTCGCCTTCATGTCGTAGTCGATGGCCTGGTCGGCGAAGGCCGTGCTGCCTCCCACATTCGCCTTGATCCGGTCGATCCGCACATCGAACGGCTCGGTGATCATCTTGCCGTCCTGGAACTTGTAGTTGAACACCACATCGTTCAAGGTGGTGTTCTCGATGCCGTTCAACTTCAGGGCTTTCGCCACGTCCACCAACGGTTGGAACCCATCGATCCGCACGCTCTTGGTGCGCAGGGTGCCGCGACCGGTGAGGGTGTTCAGGTCCGGCTGCATGTGTTGGTCCAGGACCGCCGTCATGGTAAGGTCGGTGCTGAACTTCCCCTTACAGGTCTTGGCGATGGGGGCCATCTTCTGCACGGTCTCCATGTACTTCACGGTCTCCTCGATGTCCAGCTCACGGATGTCGTACCGAAGGTCGATCGCGGGTTTGGCGATGTTCCTGGTGTCGTAGCCGCCGGCCATGGTGATGCTTCCGCCGAAGATGTTGAAGAAGACATCCTTCAGGTCCACACGCTGGTTGTGGATGTGCATGCCGCCACGCACGTTGGTCAGGTTCATATCATCGTAGATCACTTCCTTCACGGCCATTCCCATGCGGAAGTCGATGTTGCGGGGCACTTCGATCACGCTCATGGCGCCGGTATCGGCCACGGCGGTGGTGGTATCGGCCGGGGCGGAAGGGCCCATCAGCTCGTTGAGGTCGAAGCGGTCGGCGGCCAGGTCGAAGCTGCCGGTGAGGGTGCTGTCCTTGAGCCACCATTGGATGTAGTTGTCCAGGCGGCCCTTGGCGGTGAGGTTGCTGCTGCCCACGCTACCCACGAAATCGGTGAGGGCCAAGAACCGCGGGCTGAAATCGAACTGGAGGTTGTTGATGCCCACCGTGGGTAGGGAGTCGCTGCTGTAGGTCATGCCGCGCAGGAGCAGGCGTCCATCGGCCTGGAACTTCTCGTAGCGTTGGTTCTCCACATCGCTCATGCGGCCCTTCATGCGCACATCGGCGGCGAGTTCGCCCTTCAACTCCTCCTTCATGGGCACCACCTTCTTCACGCTGGCCAGGTCGAGGTCGGCCTTCAGCTCCGCATCCACGTTGGGGTCGCTCATGGGTGTGGTCAAGTGCATGCGCGCCTCCACGGGGTTGCCCGCCATCTTCAGCGCGAACCGCTTCAGGTCCACCACCATCTTGTCCAGGTTGTCTCCTTGTGGACAGGCGATGCTGAGGTCCATGAAGATATCCTCAACACTGCTGGGCAGATCGGGATACTTGAAGCGGCCGTTGTCCACATCCACCTTCAGCCCGAAGCCGGGCATGTTCTTCTCGTTGTAGGTGCCCTTGACGTAACCGCTGAAGCCGGCCTTCCCGCTCATCTGTACGCCGGTGAGGTCCGTGGCGAACTCCGCAGGCACCAGCGAGAGCAGGGTTCCGAGATCGGTCTGCTTCGTGTTCCACTTGATGTCCATGTCCATGTCATCGCCGGGCATGGCGAGCCACCCATCGAATCCAAGCACCAACCGGTTGATGGTGGCCTCGTTCTCCTTGAAGGTGAACTTCATGTTGGGCATGTCCATGTCCAGGTCGGCCTTGATGTCGGCCTTCACGTTCTTCAGATACTTGATGCCGTCGAACACCACATTGGCGGAATCGGCATGCGTGGTGGTGCGCAGGGTGAAGAGGTCCTGGGTGAAGTCGCCACTGCCCCGGTGTTGCAGCCCTTTGAGGTCCATGTAGTAGGTGAGCGAGGCATCGTCGTAGATCAAGGTGCCGTTCTCGATCCAGTACTCGCGCAAGCCGATGTTGAAGGCGCTGGCGGTGTCCGCGGCGCTGTCCTCCACGGCGGTGCTGTCGCTCTTGGCGATGTCCCAGTTGGCGGTGCCATCCTCCAGCACCTTCACATGGATGTGCGGTTCCACCAGACCGATCCGCATGATATCGATCCTATCGCCGAAGACGCTCTTGATGTCCACCGTGGCCGTGAACGTTCCGATGCGTGCCAGGTCGATGCCTTCGAAGGGGGCGAGGTTGCTCACCTTCACGTCCTCCACCTCCACGGTGAGGTTGGGGAAGTTCTTCAGGATGGTGATGTCCCAATCGCCCCAATCCACCACGGCGTTGAGGTTCTTGTTCACCTTGTCCTTCACGGCGGCCTCGATCCGGTCCTTGAACAGGATGGGGATGAGGATGGCCGCCCCGAGGAGCAGGACGATGAGGATACCCAGGGTGAGCAGGATTCGTTTGGTCCACTTGGCCATGGTCTTCTTATTGGTGCACGGTGTTCACACCCGTGCAGTGCGGTTTCGTAAGAGGTGATCGGCGAGCACCAGGCAGGTCATGGCTTCCACGATGGGCACGGCACGGGGCACCACGCAAGGATCGTGCCTGCCTGGTGCTTCGAGGGTGACGGCTTGCCCGGTGCGGTCCACGGTGCGCTGGGCCCGTGCGATGGTGGAGGGCGGTTTGAAGGCCACACTGAACCAGAGGTCCTCGCCGTTGCTGATGCCGCCAAGGGTGCCCCCGCCATGGTTGGTGCTGCTGCGGATGGCGCTTTTCTCCACCCGGAAGCCCGGGTTCTTCACAACACCACCCCGTTCGCGCCAGCCAAATTCGAAGCCATCGTTGTGTTCCGAACCGCGCTTGGCCGCGGCGGCAAAGCCTTCGCCGATCTGGAATCCTTTCGTGGCGTTGATGGAGAGCATGGCCTTGGCCAGGTCGGCCTCCAACCGATCGAACACCGGCTCGCCCAGCCCCATGGGCACACCACGGGCCACGCCGGCGATCACCCCGCCGATGGAGTCGCACTCGGCTCTAACGTGTTCGATCAGCGCGGTCATGCGGGCCACGGCATCGGGGTCGGCGGTGCGTACGGCATTGCTCCAAACGCTTTCGAGATCCAATTCCGTATACGGCTTGCCGAGCCGCTCTCCGCCCACCTGTTCCACATAGGCCTGCACGCGTACGCCCTCGCGGGCCAGCAGCTGCCGTGCGATGGCCCCTCCCACCACACGCGCCGCCGTTTCGCGCGCACTGCTCCGCCCTCCGCCCCGGTGGTCGCGCAAGCCGTACTTGGCGTCCCAGGTGAGGTCGGCATGCCCCGGACGGTAGACATCCTTAAGCGTGTCGTAGTCGTGGCTGCGCGCATCGGTGTTACGCAGGAGGAAGGCGATGGGGGTGCCGAGCGTGACGCCGTTGAACAGGCCACTGAGCACTTCCAGGCGATCCCCTTCGTTCCGCGCGGTACCCAACGGGGTGCTGCCCGGTCTTCGGCGATCCAGCTCCCGTTGCACGGCATCCAGATCGAGCTTCAGCCCCGCTGGACAACCATCCACCACACCGCCGATGCCCGCGCCATGGCTTTCGCCGAAGGTGGTGAGCCGGAAAAGCTGGCCGATGGAATTGCCGGGCATGGGTGATCGCGGGCTCGAAAGCCCGTGCAAAAGTAGGATCATCGACAGGCGGCTCCGCCCAGCCCGCGTTGTGCGATCCACCATACGATCGTTAGCAGATGGGCGCTGCGCACCGGCGATGGACGCCCAGGCTCGCCCCGAAGGCCCCGACTTGCGCCCACCTGACCACGGACAACCCGCGATGGGCTTTCTTTGCCTGCCATGTCCAGCCTACTGATCAAGAACGCCAAGGCCCTCGTGGGCATCCGTGCCGCCGGCGACCGCATCGTGCCCGGACTGGCCATGGCCCACCTCCCCCTGCTGGAGAACGCCTGGCTAACCGCCGATCAAGGCCGCATCACCGGCTTCGGCCCCATGTCCGCCCCCCCGCCCCCCGCCATGACCGAAGGCCGTACCGTGATCGATGCCACGGACCGCTACGTGCTACCCGGCTGGTGCGACCCACACACCCATACCGTGCACGCCGCTCCGCGGGAAGAGGAGTTCGTGGACAAGATCAACGGGCTATCCTACCAGGAGATCGCCGCGCGTGGCGGGGGTATCCTCAACAGTGCGGCCAAGCTGCGCGCCATGAGCGAGCAGGAGCTCTACACCCGCTCCGAGGAGAGGCTCCGCACCATGATGCACCAGGGTACCGTGGCCGTGGAGATCAAGAGCGGTTACGGCCTGGACTTAGATAGCGAACTGAAGATGTTGCGCGTGGCGCGCCGGTTGAAGGCGTCCTTGCCCCTCCAGGTAAAGACCACCCTGCTCGCCGCGCACGCCCTGCCCACCGCGTACAAAACGGATCGCGAGGCGTACATGCGCCTTGTCCTGAACGAACTCATCCCGCAGGTGGCGGCGGAAGGCCTGGCCGATTTCGTGGACGTGTTCTGCGAAACGAACTATTTCACCGTGGAGGAGATGGTGCGGATCCTTGAAGCGGGCGCACGGTACGGCCTTCGCGGCAAGGTGCACGTGAACCAGTTCACCAGCATCGGGGGTATCCAGGCGGCCATCGCCCACCGGGCCCTGAGCGTGGACCATCTGGAGGTGATGGAAGCCGCGGACATCGAGGCCCTGGCCGCACGCGGGGCGCACGCGGCACCGATCCCCACCCTACTGCCCTCCTGCTCGTTCTTCATCCGCATCCCCTATGGCCCGGCCCGCGCCCTGATGCAGCACGACCTGCCCGTTGCCCTGGCCACGGACTTCAACCCGGGCACCACCCCCAGCGGGAACATGAACCTCGTGCTCTCCCTGGCGTGCATCCAGCTGCGCATGCTGCCCGAGGAGGCCATCCATGCCCTTACGCTGAACGCCGCCGCCGCCATGGACCTGCACGCCGAGCTCGGCAGCATCACCGTGGGCAAACGCGCCAGCCTCATCATCACCGGCAAGGTCCCTTCACTGGCTTTCCTTCCCTACGCCTTCGGCAACGACCATATCGACACCGTACTCATCGATGCAATACCCGTACGATCCGGAACAGCCATCGCCTGAGGGCGCCGCCAACACGCATGGCCGACCTCCCGGCCTGGAATTCTCCATGGGCATCGCCCTGTTCGGCGTGGTGATCATGCTGTTCTTCCTGATCCAGACCGGGGTGTTCATCAAGGGGGTGCTCCAACACTCCCCGGACCTGATGAAGGAGGGATTCTCCTTGGACCTGCTCTCGGACCCGCGGATGCAGGAACGCATGAACGAATTGGTCTTCCATGGCGACCTGGTGGCCCACGAGGCCTTCTGGAGCGGTGCCGTTTGCACCCTGCTGATCCTGGTCTCGGTACGGTTGTGGAAACGGGGGCAGACCTCCGCGTTCCTCGGCCTGAAGACACCTTCCTGGCGCAACACGCTCATCTGGTTCGGTGTGTTCATCGCCCTTGGCCTGGTGATCGAGATGCTGGCTCGGCTTTCGCCCTCGTTCAAGACCGATTTCATGTTGAAGGTGATCGGCAGCACCACCTCGATGGGGTGGCTGGTGTTGGGCGTGGGCGTGATGGCCCCGCTCTTCGAGGAATTCCTCCTGCGCGGCTTGCTGTACGGCACGCTTCGACACACCGTGGACGAGCATGCCGGAGTAGCCATCACCGCCGGGGTGTTCGCCCTGATGCACATGCAGTACGAAGTGGCCGTGATGATGCTGATCCTGCCCATGGGTGTCGTGCTGGGCTATGCGCGCTCGCGCAGCGGATCCATCTGGGTGCCCGTTCTATTGCACATGGTGAACAACCTGATCACCATCGTGTTCCCGGCCTGACCCCCATGCGACGGTACGGCCATAAGGCCTGCCACCACCATTGCGCATAGCTTTGCGGCCGACCTGCCACAGGGCAGGCCACCGAATCCAAGCCATGAACCGCCGTTTGATCGAATGCGTGCCCAACATCAGCGAGGGCCGCGACCGTGCCAAGATCGATGCCATCGCCGCCGTGGTGGAGACCGTTGAAGGCGTACGCCTGCTCGACGTGGACCCCGGAAAGGCCACCAACCGCACGGTGATCACCTTCGTGGGCGAGCCGGAACCGGTGATCGAAGCGGCCTTCCGCCTGATCAAGAAAGCCCAGGAGCTGATCGACATGCGCAGCCACAAGGGCGAGCATCCGCGCTTCGGCGCCACCGATGTATGTCCGCTCGTACCCATCGCCGGCATCAGCATGGAAGAGACGGCCGCGTACGCGAAGAAGCTGGCCGAACGGGTGGGCACGGAACTCTCGATCCCCGTGTACCGCTACGAGTTCGCCGCGAGCGAAGAGAAACGCCGCAACCTGGCCAACAACCGCAGCGGCGAGTACGAGGGCCTGCCCAAGAAACTGAAGGACCCCGCGTGGAAGCCCGATCACGGCCCGGCGGAATTCACCGAGAGCGTGGCCAAGAGCGGCGCGGTGGCCATCGGTGCGCGCAACTTCCTGGTGGCGTACAACGTGAACCTCAACACCACGAGCACGCGCCGGGCCAACGCCATCGCCTTCGACATCCGCGAGGCCGGTCGCAAGGTGAAACAGGCCGACGGCACCGAGGTGCAGGTACCGGGGAAACTGAAGACGGTGAAGGGCATCGGCTGGTTCATCGAGGAGTACGGCATCGCACAACTCTCGCTGAACCTCACGGACATCACCGTGGCACCGGTGCATGTCGCGTTCGACGAGGCGTGCAAGAGCGCGGCGGAACGCGGGATCCGGGTGACCGGCAGCGAGCTCGTGGGCTTGATCCCCAAGCAGTCCCTGCTCGATGCCGCGGACTTCTACCTGACCCGCCAGGAACGCAGCCTGGGCATCCCCGAACGCGAGAAGATCAAGATCGCGGTGAAGTCGCTCGGCTTGGACGACCTCGGCCCCTTCGACCCGCAGAAGAAGGTGATCGAGTACATGCTGGAGGATGCCAACAACGAACGCCTCGTGCGCATGGACCTGAAGCGCTTCAGCGAGGAGACCGCGGCCGAGAGCCCCGCTCCAGGTGGTGGCTCGGTAGCGGCCTACGTGGGCGCCCTGGGGGTTTCCCTCGGCACCATGGTGGCCAACCTCAGCGCCCACAAACGCGGCTGGGACGACCGCTGGGAGGAATACAGCCAGTGGGCCGTGGTGGGTGAAAAGCTGCGCAACGAACTGCTCTTCCTGGTGGACGAGGACACCCGGGCCTACGACCGCATCATCGCCTGTTTCGGCCTGCCCAAAGGCAGCGCGGAGGAAAAGGCCGCGCGTAAGGCCGCGATCGCTGAAGCCACGAAAGGCGCGATCAACACCCCCTTGCGCACCATGCAGGTGTGCGTGGAGAGCATGTCCCTGATGAAGGCGATGGCCGAAAAAGGCCTACCGGCCAGCGTGAGCGATGCCGGCGTGGGCGCCCTCTGCGCGCGCACCGGGGCCATCGGCGGCTACCTCAACGTGAGGATCAACTGCGCGGGCCTGGATGATGCGGCCTTCAAAGCCGATGTGCTGAAACAGGCCGATGAGCTGAAAGCGAAGGCCGAAGCCCTGGAGGCCGAGGTGATGGCACTGACCTTGGCGAAGGTGTAGGTGGCCGTGCGTGGAAGGGCATGGGCCCTGGTCTCCGGTTGACCGGTGATCACTGTATGAACAGGCCGTTCCATGGCCTTACCCCAGCCTGTCGCCTCCGCCCAGCGAAGGCCAGTTACAACACTGCGCCCCGATGGCCCGTATAATTGGAAAGCGGTACGCCCCGGTGTACCCATTCCGCGGATGACCGCTCGCCATACATACCGCACGTTCAGCCGAAGGATCGCGTACTTCTTTCCGGTGCAGCTGCTCATCCTCCACCTGAAGAAGAACCATCTGCTGCTCTTCACCTGGCTTCTGCTTTTCGGCTACATCACCGAGAGCATCGGGGTGAAATATGGGATCCCCTATCTCTTCCTGTACCCGGAGTACTTCGGCCAGGTGGGTTTCATCTCCTACGCCATCACGGGATTCGCCCTCGGCGGATTCATCACGGCCTTCAACCTGTACAGTTATGCCATGCACGGGTACCGCTTCCCGTTCATCGCCACCATCGCCAGGCCATTCCTGAAGTTCAACATCAACAACGCGGTGATCCCCGCGATCTTCATCGCCACCTTCCTGGTCTGTTCGGCACGGTTCCAATACACCAAGGAACTGGAATCCGCTCCCGCGATCATCATCCACCTGTCCGGTTTCGTCTTCGGTATCGGCCTGTTCCTGGCCATGGCGCTGTTGTACTTCACGCGCACCAACACGGACATCATCAAACTGCTCGGCAGCGACGCCGAAGCCCATCGGCCCATGGAACCGTTGGTGGACATCATCGGCCCCATGCACGATGCGCCGCCCCACCGCAAGCAGGAACAACGGAAGGCCATGCGCTGGCTGAGGCGCCAGCAGCGCTCCGAGAAGTGGCGCGTGGAGACCTACCTCACACCACGCCTGCGCATCATGCTGGCACGCAGCAGCGCCCACTACGACAAGGAGCTGCTCCGCGATGTGCTTTGGCAGAACCACATCAACGGTTCCATCTTCGAGATGGTGCTCGTGCTCAGCTTCATCGCCCTGGGCGCCTTCAACGAGTACCGGTTCTTCGCCATCCCGGCGGGTGCCAGCGTGTTCCTGCTCCTCACCATGGCCACCATGGTCATCAGTGCGCTCTTCAGCTGGCTACAAGGCTGGACCGCCACCGTGATCATCGGAGTGGTGATCGCCTTGAACCTCCTGAGCCAGTACACCGACCGGTTCATGTACGACAACCACGCCTATGGCCTGGACTACTCCGTGACGCCCGCGCCCTATGACCGCGAACACATCCAGGCGCTGGCCCACGACACGGCCACCGCCCACCACGATGCCGACGCGCTCCTGGAAACGCTCGAACACTGGAAGGCCGACAACCTCCCCCTGGCCGGGAAGTCCGGCAAGCCGCCCCTGGTGATCGTGAACACCAGCGGAGGCGGACTGAGGGCAACCCTCTGGACCCTGCGCTGCCTGCAACACGCCGACAGCCTCCTGGGCGGTGAGCTCATGGAGCGCACCATGCTGATGACGGGTTCCTCCGGCGGACTGATCGGCGCCACCTACTACCGCCAGCTCTTCCTGGCCCAACAGAACGACCCGCTCCTTGATCGCAACGACCCCGCGATCCTCGACGAGGTCTCCACCGACATGCTGAACCCGCTCGCCTTCAGCTTCGTGACCAACGACATGTTCGTGCGTTACCGCACCGTGACCGATCGCGGCATGCACTACACCCTGGACCGCGGATACACCTTCGAGCGGCGCCTGAACGAGAACACCCGCGGGCTGCTCGACGTACGCCTGAACGACCTGGTGGAACCCGAACGTGAAGCACGGATCCCCCTCATGGCCATGGCTCCGGCATCCATCAACGATGGTCGACGCCTGGTGATCGCCTCCCAGCCCATGGCCTTCCTCACCAACATCGTTCCCGAAGGAAGGTTGCACAACAACGGCCAACCCGAGGCCATCGAGTTCCAACGGATGTTCCACGACCAGGATGCCGGTGAACTGAAGCTCACCAGTGCCCTGCGCATGAACGCCACTTTCCCGTACATCACCCCGCTGGTCTCCCTACCCAGCAGCCCACCCATGCGCGTGATGGATGCCGGACTGCGCGACAACTATGGCTACCGCATCTCCCTGGCCTTCTTGCACACTTTCCGCGAATGGATCCGGGAGAACACCTCCGGCGTGGTGGTGCTGCAGCTCCGCGATACCCAGAAGGAGCTGGAGGTGAGACCAAGCAACTCCTCGCTCGTGGGGCGTGTACTCGACCCGCTGGGCAGTGTGTACGACAACGTGGTGCGTGTGCAGGACCAGGACTACGACTTCATGCTGCAACAGGCCAGCGCCTGGGCCGACCTGCCGCTGGAAGTGATCGACATCCAATTACGGCATTCGGAGGCCGAACAGATCTCGTTGAGCTGGCACCTTACCGCGGTGGAGCGCCGCCGCGTGCTCCGCAGCATCGGTTCGGCCGAGAACCACCGCGCCTTCCAGCGGCTGGTGGAGCTGGTGAAGGGCCCGGCCGATATCAGGCTACTGGCCGCCGATGGTGGCGCACCAAGCCCAGGAGCGGGTCGGGTTCCACCACGCTGAGCGTCATGCCACGATCCAACAACACCTCCGCCAAGAGCTCGCGGAAACCATAGGCCACGGACCCGGTGGCACACACGGTGGCGGTGCGTTCCGGCTCGAAGAACTGTACGAGCAGTTCGGCCAGGGCGTGGAACCGGCCCAGGAGCAGTTCGCGTACGTAGGCGTCATCCAGGTGCGGCGCCAGAAGCGCCGTGTAAGCCGCCAACTCCCGCGCTGGATGCGGGGCGCCGTGCACCCTTTCCAACACCTCGGATAGTGCGGGCATCGGTTCCCCCAGGATCCGTTGGCGCGAGACCTCCGGGATACGGCCGTAGAAGGCGTCCTGCAACAACTGCCGGCCGATGTCGGCACCACTCGCCTCATCGCCCAAGAGGTAGCCCAACGAAGGCATCGGCCGGTGCAGCCGCGTACCATCGAAGTAACCCGCGTTCATGCCCGTGCCCAGGATGAGGGTGAGCGCCGGGGTGGTGCCACACAGCCCGAGCGCGGCACCCATCAGGTCCGAATCCACGGTGATCCGTGCGGACGGCCACACCTGGAGCAGGGCATCGCGCATGCGTGCACGGCGCTCCTCGGAACCGCACCCCGCCCCGTACACCACCACCTCCTCCGCTTCCAAGGCCAACGGACACGCAACGCGCCAGGCGGCTCCCACCGCCGAGGCGAAGGCCGCACCATCACCGCTCACCGGGTTGAACCCGGGCCATCGCTCGCCACGGACGGGCCAGGTGGTCGCTTGTGCCGCGCCCTCCAGCACCGCCCAACGTGAGGAAGTGCCCCCGATCTCGCCGATGACCTGCACCATGCTGGCAAGGTAATGGTGGGCTCCACCCGTTCGCGTGGCGCCTACACCGCTTGATCGAACAGGAACTTGTTGGGGCTCACGAATCCGTTCTTCACCGCATAGAGCACCACGGCCGCCGTGTTGTTCACCCCCAGCTTCTGCATGATGTTGCGCCGGTGCGCGATCACCGTGTGCGAGCTGAGGTTGAGCGCATCGGCGATGCGCGTGTAGGACTTGCCCTCGGCGATCATCGTGATCACCTGGCATTCGCGGTCGCTGAGCGCCACCGGCGTGCAACTCATCGGCTCTTCCATGAAACGGTCCACATCCACCGAGGCCCGGCGAAGCACCTCCAGCACCTTGCCGCAATAGAACTTGGTGCCGTCGGCCGTGCTGGTGACCGAGTCGATGATCTCCTGCACATCGCAATCCTTGCGCACGTAGCTGGTGACCCCGGCCCGCACCGCGGCCAGCAGCGTGGCGGTGGAGGGGGCCGGCGTGATGCTCACGAAACGCGTGTTGCGCGAACGCTTCAAACCATCCTTGATGGCTTGGGCACCGAACCCTTCGGCCGTATGGTCCATCAATACCACATGCGGCTTATGCCGAACGATCATGGCCTGCAGGGCCACGGCATCCCGGGCCACGCCCACCAGTTCAACACGGGGTACATCGGAGAGAATGGACCGCAGGCCGATGAGTGAGAGTTCGCTGCGGTCTGCGATGAGGGTGCGTACGATCATCCTTGTTTAGAACTATTCTTAACAAGGGCAAATGTACCGCCCCAGGAGATACCACCGACCAACTTTCAAACGCCTACTTTGAAAACACCCCCTTCTTGGCTGAGTTCCACGGCGTTAAAAACAGCCTTGGCCTCGTTGAGGAGGACCTGGGGGTCCTTGTACCGCGAGCTGAAGTGCCCCAGCAGGAGTTGCCCCACCCCGGCGGCCTGGGCGATGCGGGCAGCCTGTTCGGCGGTGCTGTGCATGGTCTCCTTGGCGCGGGCGGCCAGTGCGCTGGTGAAAGTGGCCTCGTGGTAAAGAAGGTCCACACCCCGCAGGTACGGCACCAGGTTCTCCGAGTAGGCCGTGTCCGAGCAGAAGGCGTAGCTCCTGGGCGTTGGTGGGTCCAGGGTGAGTTCTGCGTTCGGTACCCGGGTGCCATCGGGGAAGATCAGATCCGCGCCATCCTTCACCGCTTGCCGTTTGAAACGGGGTACCAAGCCCACCTTCTCGGGCCGCAACGGACGCTGCCCGGTGCGTTCGCGGAACAGATAGCCCGTACACGGGATGCGGTGTTCCAGGGCCAAGGTGCTCACCACAACGTTCTCGTCCACATGGGCCTCCACCCCGCTTTCGTGCCGAACGGCGTGCACATGCAATGGGTACCGTAGGTATGTGGATGAGGCCCGGAGCTGCACCCCGATGATCTCCCGTAGCTCCGCCGGGCCGAACACGTGCAAGGGCGCCTGGCGCCCCATGAGGTGCATGGAGCTGATGAGCCCTTGCAGGCCCAAGTAGTGATCGCCATGCAAGTGGCTGATGAAGATGTGCCCGATACGTTGGAAGTTGAAACCAATGGCGCGCAACCGTTCCTGGGTTCCCTCGCCGCAATCGACCATGTACCAGCCACCGCGCACGTTCACCAACTGGGCGGTGGGGTATCGTCCGCGGGCCGGTAGGGCGGCTCCGGTACCCAGGGTGGTTACGGTGAATGGTCCTTGGTGCATCCCCTATGGAATGCGAAAGCCCCGTGACCGGGGCCTTCGTGTTCAGTTCGGTCGGAATCCGATCACCGTTGAATGGCCATACGCCCGGTGAAGGTGTGGCTGCCGGATTCGATCTTGTACAAGTACACCCCGGCAGGGAGTTGGCTGCCATCGAATGCCACCCGGTTGGCACCTGCCTTGGCCTGCACCAGCTCGCTCCACATCTCCTCGCCCACCAGGTTGAACACCCGGATACGCGCCGTGCCTGCACGGCCGGAGGTGAACTCGATGTTGGTGCGGTTCGCGAACGGATTGGGCACGTTGTGCACCCCGGTGATCCCCGTGGTGTTCGTGGTGGCGACCCCGGTTCCGGAATTCACCACGATCCGATACCCGCTGAACGGAACGGCTCCGAAGGGAGAAGGAATGGTGGTGCCGAAGAGATCCACGTAGGGCAACACGTTCAACACCAACGGGAACGTTCCGCTCTCCGTGGGTGTGCCCTCGAGCAAGCCGCACCCGACCTGGCCCGTGATGAAGGTGCAGGGATCGGCCGTGTGCGAGTTGCAGGCCACAGTGATGCCGGCCGGTAACCCGTCAACACTCACCAGGTCGACCTTCACCAGGGTGTATCCCTCGTATGCGGGATCCAATGCCCCGGCATCGCTGGGGATCAGCAGTTGTAGCGTATCCGAATAGGGTTCGTTCAGGTAGGCCGGAGCGAAGTTCGACGTGGTGTCCGGCCATACACCGTACACGCTATCGGCGTACATCGGGTTCGGTGTGCACTGGGCGGAAACCAGGCTCGATGTGGCCACAAGGAATGAAACGAGTAGGGTCTTTTTCATGCGTCAGTCTTTATTCACGTCCTTTTCGATCTCTTCCATGTACAGCAGATCCACCGCCTCCGATGCCGTAGGGGTGATGGACAGTACACTTTCCAATTGCGAGATCTGTATCAATTTCTGTACCGGTTCTTGCAGACCGCACACCACCAAGGTGCCGTTCACGCTTTTGCAGAGGCGATTAGCCACCAACAAGGCGCTGAGGCCACTGGAATCGCAGTAGCGGGTGCGGCTCAGGTCGATGATCACGTTGCGTACGTTGGTCTTGTTCAAGTACACCAGCTCGCTCTTCAGCTCCGGTGCGCAGGTTGTATCCAACTTATCCACGTTGCTGGTGACCAGCGAATAGCGGCCTTTATCCTCGATGGTGAAATTCATGGTCCGTAGGGCTTCCCGCCAAATATAATCACCGGTCGCTTCGACCGACCGAAAGTCCCTGCACCGGAGTTTCAAACAACGGCGCGTGGGATACGCGCGGCAAGCAGGTAGAGCACGGCCATCCGTATGGCCACTCCGTTCTCCACCTGGTCCAGGATGATACTGCTGGCATGATCGGCCACCTGGCTGGTGATCTCCACCCCACGGTTGATGGGGCCCGGGTGCATGATCACGATCTCCCTACCGATGCGGTGGTACCGTTCCGGATCAAGCCCATAACGCATGGCGTACTCCCGCAGGCTGGGGAAGTTGGCCACGCCATCGCCGCCTTGCCTTTCGAGCTGGATCCGCAGCATGTTGGCCACATCGCACCACTTCAGGGCCTTGTCCAGATCGGGCTCCACGCGCACGCCGAGGGTGGCAATGTGGCGCGGGATCAAGGTCTGCGGACCACAGAGCATCACCTCGGCGCCCAGTTTCTGCAGGCAGAAGATGTTGCTGAGGGCCACACGCGAGTGGAGGATATCGCCCACGATGAGCACCTTCACTCCTTTCACCTTGCCGAGCTTTTCACGGATGCTGTAGGCATCGAGCAGGGCCTGCGTGGGATGCTCGTGCGTACCGTCGCCTGCGTTCACGATGCGGGCATCCACGTGGCGACTAAGGAAGACGGCCGCACCGGGATCCGGGTGCCGCATCACCACCATGTCCACCTTCATGGCCAGGATGTTGTTCACCGTATCCACCAGCGTTTCGCCTTTGCTTACGCTGCTGCCGGAGGAACTGAAGTTGACCACGTCGGCGCTGAGGCGCTTCTCCGCCAGTTCGAAACTCACCCGCGTGCGGGTGCTGCTCTCGAAGAACAGGTTGGCGATGGTGAGGTCGCGCAACGAAGGCACCTTCTTGATGGGCCGGTTCAGCACTTCCTTGAAGCCATCGGCCGTGCGGAAGATGAGCTCGATGTCATCGGCGGTGAGTTCCTTGATGCCGAGCAGGTGCTCAACGCTCAACTGTTCGCTCTGTGCCGTGGTGTTCATCGGTCCGCTGATGTGCCTTGGGCAAGGCTTGTGGGTTCACGTCCTTCGTTGCCCGGACCATGCAACAACACCTGATCCGCGCCGTCGGTCTCCTTCCACTGCACCGTAACGCGTTGGTCGCCGATGCTGTCCACCCAACGCCCCACATAGTCGGGTTGAATGGGAAGCTCGCGGCTGAACCGCCGATCGATCAGCACGAGCAGTTGTACACCGGCCGGTCTGCCGAATGCGAGCATGGCATCGAGCCCCGCGCGGATGGTGCGTCCGGTGAAGAGCACATCGTCCACCAACACCACCTTGCGGTCGTCCAGCGAAAAGTCCAGTTGGGTGACGCTGGGCTGGGGAAGCGATGGACGATGCCGGAAGTCGTCGCGGTGGAAGGTGATGTCCAGCTCGCCGTACTGCAGCAACTCCTTCCCTAAGATGCGTTGCAATTCGCTCCGCAACCGACGGGCCAACAGGATACCGCGTGGCTGCAGACCGATGAGCGCAACGCCTTCCAACGTGCCGTGGTCCTCGATCAGCTGGTAGCACAGCCGCTCTACCGTAAGCCCGAAGGCCTTGCTCGTGAGCAGTGGAACGGTGGACATCGGCGGCGAAGATACCGGCTTGGATGAAAGGTGCCCCCGAAAAGGGAGTTTGCAGTAACGAGCACCCATTCACTCGAATGGACTTTCGATGAACGTGAATGGACGCGGTATTCCATATACGTTCATCCCCGTCCATTCACGATCCACATACCCACCAGAACGCCGAAGCCCGGCCACCTTGCGGAGACCGGACTTCGGCCCAGTTTAACTCACTTGGGTTCAGGATTGCCGTTCTTGATGCAAAGGCAGTTGATGCCACTCCCACAGCAGGAATACCAACCACTCCCGCAAGAAACACTGCAAGACCAACCTCCAGATGAAGACGAACAAGCTGTTGAACCTGCACCACCAGAAGGGCAAGCTTTCATTTGGATGAAAGGCGTCGAGGGCAGCCTCTTCCGTTGAAGGCCGTTTATGTTAGATTCGACAAGCTCCCAACCAGGACTAGATAGGTTGGAAATTCCAACCACCTCAAAAAATTCCCCTCGTTTAGTAGACGGAGAGGCGCCTTGAGTCGAAATCTCGTGGCTATAAGCTTCTCCAGGCTCTTCCCAAAGCTTGACTCGTCCGCCATCATCAAGAATCTCTAGGCGAATGATGTTATCCGGAAGATCTTGGGGAACTTGGCTGTTCCCGAAATCAAAGGCTAGAAGCTCCGTCGTAGTCTGTGCCACCTCACTATTGAGTCTTGCCAGAACCCATTTATGATCGTCCTCGTAAACAACCTCCCATTTTTCAGCACGGGTTTCGCTAGGAACTAACCCGCCCTTGCCATTCCCTTCAGATTCTTCTTTTGCACAACTCGCTAACGATGCGATGAAAGCAAGCAGGAAAAACTTGTCTATCTGGCTCAACGTTCTCATGACTGTCTGAGCTATTAGTTGTTCTAACATAATGACTGTATATGAAAGCTTTACGCAGGTAATTAGCCTTAGCAAGTTCAATCATTGGACTCCTATTACACAAGATTTACAAGTTTGATCGTGGAGCTTAGCATCGTCTTCGGAAACTCCTGTGTAGGCTACCACTTAACAGTGGCGTGTTAAAATCAAATACCGAAGCCCGGTCACCTTGCGGCAACCGGGCTTCGATCGTTGTTGTTAGCAGAGCTTACTCGGCGCTGTCGGTGTCTTTGCCACCGCGCTCCTTGTTCTCCATCTGGCTCTTGAGGTTGCTCAGTACGCTGAGGTCGCCCAAGGTGCTCTTCTCCACTTTCTCGTTGATGCTCTTCACCGAGGCGCTGCTGCCGCCGCCCGTTGCACCCTCTTTGCGGGCGCCACGCTTGGCAGGTGCTGCTTCAATGATCTCCTCACCCTCTTCGAAGGTGCGGGTGTGGCTCAACACGATGCGGCGTGCCTCACCGTTGAACTCCAACACCACGAACGGAAGCTTCTCTTCGAGTTCGGCTTTGCTGCCATCGGCCTTCTTCAGGTTCTTGGCGGTCACCGTGCCTTCCACACCGTAGGGCAGGCTCACCACGAAGTTCTGTCCGGCACGACCGGTGATGGTACCCTCGTGGGTGCTGCCCGGGGTGAACACTCCGGCGAACACATCCCATGGGTTCTCCTCCACTTGTTTGTGGCCGAGGCTGAGGCGGCGGTTCTCCTTGTCCACCTCGAGCACCATGACCTCGATGTCGTCGCCCACGTTGCAGAACTCGCTGGGGTGCTTGATACGCTTGGTCCAGCTGAGGTCGCTGATGTGGATGAGGCCATCCACGCCCTCCTCCAGCTCGGCGAAGATGCCGAAGTGGGTGAAGTTGCGGACCTTGGCGGTGTGCTTGCTGCGCACCGGGTACTTGAACTCGATCTCGGCCCAAGGATCCTGGGTGAGTTGCTTCATGCCCAGGCTCATCTTGCGCTCTTCGCGGTCGATGTTCAGGACCACGCATTCCACTTCCTGACCTTCCTTGAGGAAGTCCTTGGGGCTGCGCAGGTGCTGGCTCCAGCTCATCTCGCTCACGTGCAAGAGGCCTTCCACACCGGGGGCCACCTCCACGAACGCGCCGTAGTCGGTGATCACCATCACTTTGCCCTTCACCTTGTCGCCCGCGTTGAGGTCGGCGCTCAGTGCATCCCAGGGGTGGGCTTGCAGCTGCTTCAGACCCAAAGCGATGCGCTTCTTCTCGTCGTCGAAGTCGAGGATCACCACGTTGATCTTCTCGTCGAGCTTCACCACTTCCTCCGGATGGCTCACGCGGCCATAGCTGAGGTCGGTGATGTGGATGAGGCCGTCGACACCGCCCAGGTCCACGAACACGCCGTAGCTGGTGATGTTCTTGACGGTGCCTTCCAGCACCTGGCCCTTCTCCAGACCGCTGATGATCTGCTTCTTCTGGGCTTCCAGTTCGGCTTCGATCAGGGCCTTGTGGCTCACCACCACGTTCTTGAACTCCTGGTTGATCTTCACGACCTTGAACTCCATGTTCTTGCCCACGAACTGGTCGTAGTCACGAATGGGTTTCACGTCGATCTGGCTGCCGGGCAGGAAGGCCTCGATGCCGAACACGTCCACGATGAGGCCACCCTTGGTGCGGCACTTCACGTAACCGGTGATGATCTCGCTGGTCTCCATGGCGTGGTTCACCTTGCCCCACGCGTTGTGTACGCGCGCGGTCTTGTGGCTCACCACCATCTGGCCACCGCGGTCCTCCTGCTTCTCGATGTAGACTTCCACCTGATCGCCGATCGCGAGATCGGGCTTATAGCGGAATTCGCTGATGGGCACCACGCCTTCGGACTTGTAACCGATGTTGATGACCACTTCCTTCTTGTTCATACCGACCACGGTCCCCATGAGCACTTCCTTCTCGGAGATGCTGCTGAGGGTGTGCTCGTAGGCCTTCTCCATGCTGTCGCGCTCGGAGGAGGCCGCTTTCCGGTCGTCCTCGATCGCCGCCCAATCGAAATCGGCTGGGGGTTCGGCGAAGGTGACCTTGTTGTTCTCCACTACTGCCATGACTACTGACTACTTGTATCCCGGATCGTGGGGCGCCACCCGGGAGGGTTCTTGTTGTTCGCCTGCCGCGCACCTTCGCAGGCTTCCTGAATCGGGGCGCAAAGGTACGCAATATTCTGATCCCGCGAAGGTTGTGTGCCAGGAACAGCACCCCATGCTCGTCCAATGGACAGGCGGGGGCCGGCACGGGGACCACGGTTCCACACGAATGGGGCGTTCCCTCCTCCCCAGTGGCCTATGGGATGGACTTGGCTCGACCTTGAGCCGTGCCGATCCCTCCGCGTTATCCACGGTTCGGAACGGTCCATGGGGCTCGCCGACCGGCCCATGAAAAAGATCCGATGGCCTTGGGTTATGGAGCACACCGGATCAAGGCCGACCCAGCAAGGTGAGGTGCCCGGAGGACTCCTGCGGGGAGGAAGTGCCATCGTTCCGGCGCTCGGTATAGCGTACAGCCCAGTAATAGGTGCCATCGGGTGCAAAGGCACCTTCCACGCGGCCATCCCAGCCGGTGCCCACCCGCATGGATCGGAACACCTCCTGTCCCCACCGGTTACGGATCACCAGTTCGTAATCCGTGGGCTGGCCCTGGACAATGGGTAGGTAGATGTCGTTGTGGCCATCGCCGTTGGGGGTGAAGACATTGGGCATCCGCAAGGAAGAGGAGCAGGTGTCGGCCACCACCACGAAGGTGCGCGTGGCATTGAGGCAACGGCCGCTGGCCACCACCTCGTACGCCCCAGGAGCCGTGGCCACATACGAGGACCCCGCGGTGGTCCCTTCCCATTCCAGCTGGACATCGGTCAACGGCCACGGTCCATCCAGGGTGGCCTCCAACGTGGTGGCCTCGCCGGGACACAGCCGATCATCGCCGGTGATGGATACCCCCGGTGGCGCCGGAAGTACGCTGACCACCACACTATCGGTATGGGTGCACAACGGCCTGAAGGCGATATCGTCCAAGGCGAAGTCGTTGCCACTGCCCGCCAGGTTCTGGTTGGTGATGCAGATGGTGGCGCTGGTGTTGGTGCCCGAAGACCAGAGCGCATAGAACTCATTCCACTGGCACGTGGTGCTCGAGGCCAGCAGGGGGGCGCCAACCGAAACACCATTCACCGTGAACTCCAAATTGGCCGGACTTTCCCAATAGGCGGACATGAGCCAGGCGCTGAATGCGAAATAAGTACCCGGCTGCACCGCGATGGTCTGGCACCAGATGGAGGCATCCGGTGTACCCGACCCGTTCACCAACAACATTCCACTCCCATCACCGGTATGATCCGCACAGGACGGGAAGTTGTAGTGCAGTTGCGACGGGTCGTTGGTGACCCCATAGGTCCCTTCGCTGCTCAATGGCCCCCAGGGACCAGCCGTACCCAAGGCCAGGTCCGTACTGAAACCGGTATCGCCGTCCCCGAAATCGCCATTCACCACCAGGTCCTGGCCAGGCACCGGGAAGGTGGCCGTACACCAGTAGATGCCGGAGGTGTCCGCCGTGAGGTATTGCGCCACCCCGCCGTTCTGCCATTGGATGGATACACTGCCCGTGGGCCCCGCCAGCAGTACGCTTTCACCGTGGCACAACTCGCGATCGGGACCCAGGTCGAATGCACAGGATTGTGCCCGCACCATGCACGGCAATGACAGGAGGGCAACGAGGAGGAGGGACGGATGGATATACAGGATGCTCACGGATGTCTGATAGTGTTCGTCGTGCAAAGGTTGCCTGGACCTGGGGCGGAACGTTGTCCGATCACTCACGGGTACCACCGACGATCTCGCCCGCAAATCTACCCGCCTGCACGCTGGTTCGGGCTGGCTACCTTTGATCCCCCTGTCCATGCGTTCATTCAGTATTCCCACCCACTACCGCAGCGAGCTCATCGGCCGCTTGAAAGCCTTCCGCAAGGCCCAGGATCCGAAGAAGAAGGACCTCTCTCCCACCCTGCTGGACCTCGGTGGGGTGCGGTTCGTGTTCGCCCGGCATTTCGGTTTCTGCTATGGTGTGGAGAACGCCATCGAGATCAGCTATCAGGCCATCGAGCAGCACCCGGGCAAACGCATCTTCCTGCTCAGCCAGATGATCCACAACCCCGAGGTGAACGCCGACCTGGAGAGCCACGGACTGCGTTTCATCCAGGATACCCATGGCCGCATGTTGATGGACTGGTCGGAGCTGAACGCCGACGACATCGTGATCATCCCCGCTTTCGGAACCACGCTGGAGACGGAGGCCCGGCTGAAGGCCATCGGCATCGACCCGCTGCACCACAACACCACCTGCCCCTTCGTGGAGAAGGTGTGGAAGCGCAGTGCGCAACTCGGCGAGAAGGACTACACCGTGGTGATCCATGGCAAGGCCGCACACGAGGAGACGCGCGCCACCTTCAGCCATACCGCGCAGGGTGCGCCAGCGGTGATCGTGAAGGACATGGACGAGACGCAACTGCTGGGCCGCATCATCATGGGTGAGGAATCCATCGCACGTTTCGCCGAGGTGTTCGGTGCACGCTGCACGCCCGGCTTCGATCCCGCCCGCGACCTGCAACGCATCGGCGTGGTGAACCAGACCACCATGCTGGCCACCGAGACACAGGCCATCGCCGACCACCTGAAACAGGTGATGGCCCGCAAGTACGGCGAGGCGGACCTGAAAGCCCATTTCGCCGACACACGCGACACGCTCTGCTACGCCACCAACGATAACCAGGACGCCACCAACGAACTGCTGAAGGCCGAGGCCGACCTCGCCCTCGTGGTGGGGGGCTACAACAGCAGCAACACCAGCCACCTCGTGGAACTGCTGGAACACAGGTTCCCCACCTTCTTCATCAACGGCGAAAAGGAGATCCTGAGCGCCGAGGAGATCGAACACTTCAACTACCCGGCTCATAAGCTGGAACGGACCACGGGCTGGCTCCCGTCAAAGCGCCCTGTGACGATCATCCTCACCAGCGGGGCAAGCTGCCCGGATACGTTGCTTGATCGGGTGATGCTGAAGGTGCTTTCGATGGTGGAGGGGGCGAAGGATCCGGTGGAGGTGGTGGAGGGGATGGCGTACTAACCTGTCATGGACGCAACGAAGGAGCGGCAATTGGCGGCCTATTGCGCAAGAAGGGTCATGTCCGGGCAGATCCAATATCGTCAGTTCCTTGACGAGTTCCCACTCGACAGCCAAGACCCTGATGTCAGGCATCTTCATGACCTGATCGAACACGAACCCAAGAAGGGCGGTTTCTTCGGTGTGAGCCGAACGAAGCACAAGGAGTACATCGCACAGATCGAAGCAACGATCGCCAAATTGGAGCAGTGAACGCCAAGCAGAAGTCCTCTTCATCTGCACCGTGAACCGCATGCGCTCCGCCACAGCGCACAAGATCTATGAGGAGGATCCACACTTCGAGGTGGATTCTGCCGGGACCGACCGCACGGCGAACGTGGTATTGAAAGAGTGGCACTTGGAATGGGCCGATGCCATCGTGGTGATGGAGAAGATGCACCGCAACAAGATCCGCGAGCGATTTCCGACGTGGTACGAGAAGAAACCCATCGTGTGCCTGTACATCGAGGACATCTACGACTTCATGCAACCGGAGCTGGTCGCCATCCTGAAGGAGAAGTTCGAGGATGTCTACCGGCGCGACCTGCTGGGGTAGGTCGTTCCATACAGCCTATCTTTGCTTTCATGAAAGCCGGGCGCCTTGAACTAAAGATCGTTGACGACCATGTGGCTGCGATCGAGCGTCATGGTGTGGAGGCCATGAAGAAGGCCATCGCCGCCCTTAACGCCAGGCTGAAGCGTTCAACGCGGAAAGGCTCCAAGTCGCACGAGGAGCACGAGGACGAACTCTTCTGGAAGTCGTTCGGTGGCTGGCAGGGCGATGGCACCGCCGAAGAACTGATCGCGAAGATCCGCAAAGCACGCACCTTCACACGGATCCGTGAGAAGTTGTAGCCATGTACTTGCTTGACACGAACGCATGCATCCATTTCATGCGAGGCATGCATGGAATGGAGAATGCCGTGGCCCGTGTCGGACCTACGAACTGCCGCATCTCCGAGATCACATACGCCGAGTTGCTCTTCGGTGTGGAGAACAGCGACCGCCGAAAGCACAACTTGGAGAATCTGGAGCGGTTCCTGCTCCGCATATCCGTCCTTCCTGTTTGGCCTGCCATCCCTTTGTATGCCAAAGAACGCGCCCGCTTGGAGCGCATCGGTCGCCGTGTTGACGACTTCGATCTCCTCATCGGCGCCACCGCCATACACCACGGCCTTACGCTGGTCACGAACAACACGAAACACTTCCAGCGGCTGAACGGCATCAAGTTGGAGGATTGGAGCCGCTGACCATGCACCATCCACACCCTGGCTGCGCTCATGTACTTGGCCGAGCCATGGCCTTTGTCGCGTTGGCCTATCTGTCCTGCGCACCGGCGGCCGCGCAATCGTCCGATTGCGTCGCGAACCACCGCAGGTTGGGCAGGGCTTCGGCGCTGGCTGAGCAAGGTGACCGTGCGACCGCGCTGGCCGTATGGGACACCACGATCGCCCAATGCCGGTATGCGCTATGGTACCGCATCGAAGCCACGGAGGCTGCATTGGTGCATGGCGATACGGCTCGTGCCATCGGCCACCTACGCGGCTTGTATGCCAACGGGGGCGCACCACTGCTCACCTACTCCGATCCGATCAAGGGCCTGCTCGCGCGTGGCTTCCACGAATCGGTGTTGAGCGATCTACGATCAGCCATGGATGAATGGGCTACCAAAGCCGATTCCACATGGATCAAGGCCCTGATCGAGATGAAGGAGTTGGACCAGAGCCACCGCAGTGATGACGACCTTACGCGCCACAACGACAGCCTGAACCTCGAGCGGCTCATCTCCTTCACCGAACAGCGGGGCTTCCCAGCACCGGATATCGTCGGCAGTTCGTACGGAACCATACATCTGCTGCTCTGGCACCACCGTTACGAACTGGGGAAGAACGCGCGGCTTCGGCACTTCTGCGATCTGGCGCACAAGGAGATGGCCGATTGCCGGATCGAGCCCGACTTCGATGTGTGGTTGTACGACTTCGATGCGTGGGACGACAAGAAGCCAATGCCCTACGGCACGCTGATCCACTACTTCCGCAGCCGCCTCGACGAAGTGCATCTCCCGGACCTTGCCACCCTGAACGCGAACCGCGCCACCGTGGGCTTGGGGCCGATCGAGGAGTTCGCGCGGATGATGGACATCCCGTTCGAGGCGCTGCCGATAGGGAGGTGATCCTATGCCTCCGCCACCACCCCGATCACCTTCACCACGTGGCCTAACGCGAGGTCGAACTGCTCGGTGGACGTAAGGTGGCTGTTGTCGATCACGAAGGCGTCGCGCGCTGAAAAGGCGTTCTGGTGGAAGCCTATATCTTTACCAACATCATGAGGTTCGATGCACGGCATATCCTGCTGATCACCTGCCTATTCCTTGCCGGGCCTGCGAAATCCCAACGGGTGATGCGGATCGGGGATGCGCGCGACCAAGGGATGACCACGGAACGGATGGACAGCTTGTACAAGAGCGCGTTCAACACGCAGGACAGCAGTGATAACGCGTTCCCTGGCCGCATGGAAGAATTCCTCCAGACTTGGCCGAACACGTTGCAGGCGCTCGGTGATAGCGTACACCACCTTGGTTTCACGCATGATCGACCCATACCGGTGACCTATCGAGTGTTCTTCAGCCCCGATGGCCGGATCGAACACTTCCATTATTCTTTCCGCCCCCCGATCGACGAAGCGATGGAGAGCCGGTTCAGACAAGGAGTGGAACGATTCGTCGATGGATATATCTTCCCGATGCGAAGCGAGGTGCCCTTCAAGCAATGCGGACGGATGGTGCTCCAAGCACGGCCGGAATGACCGGTGTTCGATACGAACTGCCGCACCTCTCCGAGGTCAGATACGTCGAGTTGCGCTTCAGTGTGGAGAACAGCGACCACCGAAAACACAATTTGGATAATCTGGAGCGGTCCCTGCCCCATTCATACCCCTGTTCAATCGGCCCGCCCCGTGTACGCCAAAGAGGGCGCACATTGGAGCACATCATCGGTCGCCGTGTTGACGACCTGGACCTCCTGATCGCGCCGCCATCCACCATGGCCATACGCTGATATGGAACAACTCAGGACACTTCCGGCTGAACAGGATCAAGTTGGAGGACCGGAGCCGCGGATGGGGAGGGTGGCTCTCGAAGACCTCCCTTTCGGGCGATGACCCTACGCCTCCGTCACCACGCCGATCACCTTCACCACATGCCCCAGGGCGAGGTCGAACTGCTCGGCTGAGGTGAGGTGGCTGTTGTCGATCACGAAGGCGTCGGGCGCTTCGATCAGCGGGTCGGCGGCGCGGGTGGTATCGTCCAGATCGCGGCGTTCGATGTTGGCGAGCACCTCCTCCAGTGTCACATCGGCACCACGGCCTTTCAGTTCCAAATAGCGCCGTTGTGCGCGCACCTCGGGACTTGCGGTCATGAAGAACTTCACCTCGGCATCGGGGAACACCACCGTACCGATGTCGCGACCGTCCATCACCACGCCACCGCCCTGCCCCATCTGCTGTTGCAACTGCACCAGTTTGGCCCGCACCTCGGGCACGGGGCTAACGAGCGTGACCTTGTTGCTCACGTCCATCTCACGGATGCGATGTTCCACGTTGCGCCCGTCCAGCATGGTGACACTGCGCTGGGTGGCATCGTCATGCCTGAATCCGATGTGGATGTTGGGCAGCACCCGGAGCAGGTTCGGCGTATCGAGCACATCGTCCACCACAAGGCCGTTCTCCATGGCATACAACGCCATGGCCCGGTACATGGCCCCACTGTCGATGTAGGTGTAATGCAGGTGGTGCGCCAGTTGCCTGGCCAGCGTGCTCTTGCCGCAACTGCTGAACCCGTCTATGGCGATGGTGATGCGTTCCACGGCGCGGCCAAGGTAGTGCCGGAGGGGCATGTGCGCATGCTCCAATGCGGCCATGTGCCCATGAATGCCCGTGACGGGGCTATCCGTCGGCTTTCTTGAAATCTGCGAACCGTAGGGCCAGCGTGATGGTGTTGCTGATGCCGGCCAGGTGCAACTGCGAGAAGCCGTAGCTGATGTGGAACTTGCTCACCCGCAGGCCGACACCGAAGCTAAGGCCCACGGCCCCCGGCTTATCGGCGATCACCAACTCCTGCCGGCGACGTGCATTGTAGGCGATGCGCAACATGAAGGACTTACTGAGCAGGATCTCCGCACTGGGCACCAGGTGCAGCAGGGCCTTGTCCACTGTGGTCTTCTTATCCTCGATGACCTCTCCGGTGGCGGGGTCGATCATCACCGTGGCGTTCGGATCCTCGTATGTGAGGTCCCAGCGCTGAAGTTGTTCCATCATGAGCCCCAACCGGAAGGGTGCGTGCTTGAACCGGTAAGTGACGCCCAACTGTACCTGGAGCGGTAAGTCTTCCTTCTGATCGGTATAACTGCTCAGTTGAGCACCGATGTTGCGGATGGCGCCAGCTACGGTAAGGCCCAGCTTCTTCTTGTAGAAGACACCAGCGAGGTCCACCCCCATGGCCGTGGACCGGTAACTATCGAGCGTGCTGTTGATGAACTTGAGGTTGGCACCGATGCTGAAGAGGCTATCGACGGGATAGCCCGCACCCACTTGAAAGACCTGTTCCCCCGCACGGAACTCGCCCAACTGCTCGCCCACCTCGTCGGTGCGTTGGAAGGTGCCATAGTCCAGGTACTGCACCGCACCGGCCAGCGTGATCCGTGAACTATCCAAGTGGTGCGCGTAAGCGGCATAGCCCACTTTGATCCCATCGAAATACGGCAAGTAGCTCAGCGCCACCTGCCGAGCCGACCCCGCATCGAGCAAGGCCGGGTTGAACACGCCCAGGTTCAAGTCCCCATCCTTCACCGCGATATACTCGCCGCCCAGTGCAGCGGACCGTGCCGAGCTTGGGATATCGAGCAGTCTATACGCGGACTGCCCCCCCAGCTGACCCATGACCACAGCGGAGACCAGGGTGGCAAGCAGGAAGGCGATGGAACGGACCAAGTGGGGCATACGTGGTGGTTGCGGGAACGGAACGCAAGATAACGGCCCGTAGTATCCGACCGTATGTGGCCCTATCGCCAACGGGCTGGTACCTTTCCCGCCGATGCGCCTTCTTCCCCGCCTACTCATCCTGCTATCGTTGGTCCTGAGCGGCTGTTCCGCATCGGAACAGGTGATGAACGATGGCCCTTTCCAGAAGCGGAAGTACCGACCGGGCTGGCACGTGGACCTGGGCTGGAACGACCCGCGACCAAGCCCGACCCGCGACCACCTCCGGGAGGTCGCTCCCCAACGGATGGCACCGCGCATCGCCCAGCCATCCGCCGGGTCCATGCCAGCGCTCGAGGCTTCTTCCACCCCACTGGCTCCTGCACCCATCGCCACACGCAAGCCGCGGTCTTCGACTCCGCCGGTGATCCTGCAAGCACCCCGGATGGAGCCCGCCACGGCCACCCCCACCACGGAAGGAGCGGCCACCACCCGCCGGTGGAATCGCATGGCGCTGATCTCCGGGGTGTTCCTGACCCTGGCGGCCTTGGTGATCGGGATCAGCGGAGGCGGGGAGGTCCTGATCTACCTCCTGGTCTTCGCGTTGCTAACGGGCATCATCGGCTTGATCCTCGCGATCAAGCACAAGGAACGTGGCAAAGGGATCGCCATCGCGGCCATCGCTGGCTCGCTCACCGTGCTCTCACTGCTGATCGCCGCGATAGCATCCGGGTGGTGAGGCCCCGCGCTGTCGGAAGAGCAACGAGCCATCGCCGTAGCTGAGGAATCGATAGCCGTGGGCCAGGGCATGGCCGTAGATCACACGCCATGCCGGTCCAACGAATGCGGCCACCAGAAGAAGCAGCGTGCTCCCCGGTTGATGGAAGTTGGTGATCAACGCATCGGCCATGCGGAACCGATATCCGGGTGCGACCAACAGCGCGGTGCGTCCCACGAGCGGTACGCCCCGCTTCTCCACATCCTCGACCACCGCGCTGATGGCCTCAACGGGCGATGGCAGATCCTGCTCTTGGTGGGCATAGGGCTCCCACTGGTCGATCCGCATGTGCTCCCCGGCCCGGCCTTGCAACACCATCACCCCATGCCAGTACACGCTCTCGATGGTGCGCAGAGCGGTGGTACCCACCGGAATGATCGGTCCACGCCCCAACTGCTCTCGCCAAGAGGTCAAGGTGTTCAACGCCACACGCACCTGCTCGCTGTGCATGACGTGATCGGCCATACGCTCGCTCTTCACCGGAAGGAAGGTACCTGCCCCCACGTGCAGCGTGCACCGCGAAGTGCGTACACCGCGCTCCTGCACGGCGGCCAACAAGGCATCGCTGAAATGCAGGCTGGCCGTCGGTGCCGCGATGGAGCCATCGTTGGTCGCGAACACGGTATTGTAGCGCATCGGATCCTCGGGCATGGCCTCCCTGCGCATGTACGGTGGCAACGGCACCGTACCCGCCCGTTCCAGGGCTTCGGCGAAGGTCGAGGGGCCGTTCCAACCGAACTCCACCAGATGCTCCCCTTCGCGTTGTTGGATACGGGTCATGACCAGGCCATCATCCGCCCTTACCGCGTGCACCGCTTCGCCCTTCCAGCGCTTGGCATTGCCCATCATGCACCACCAACGGGTGGTTCGCTTGTCCAACAACGCCTGTTCGATGGGGCGCCCGGCTTCGGGTTCCAACACCATGCACTCCAGCAGGGCGCCGGTGGCCCGCCGGAACGGGATGCGTGCGCGTACCACCCGTGTATCGTTCAGCACCAGTAGGCTGTTCCCCGGCAACTGCGATGGCAGGTCGCGGAACCGATGGTCGCTGACCTTGCCATCGCGGTACACCAACAGGTTGCTGGCATCGCGTTCGGCCAGCGGATGGCGTGCGATGCGTTCTTCGGGCAGATCGTACGTATGATCCTGGATGCGGAGTGCGCTGGGGTGCATGGTGTGCGCGCGAACGGCGGTGCAAAGATGCGCCCCGTTCATTCGCGGATCAGCGCACCGGTGAAGACCTTTCCCCCGGACAAGCAGCGCACCACGTAATGCCCTGCGGGCCATGCCGAGGCATCCACGTGCACCAATGGCCCCATCACACCGTGGGCCTCGTGCACCACCCGGCCCATGACATCGGACACCGTGAACCGGACCATTCCCCTCGGACCACCAAGGTGCATGTGCACCATGCCATCGGATGGGGTTGGCCAGATCAGCAGGTCGTTCGTGGTGCGTTCCTGCACCCCGTTCATCCACAGCACGTCGCGCACAGCCTGGTAGGCGTTCACCTTCCCCATGCCCCATTGCGTACTTCCGCCTTCGGGGATCGTACCCGTGTGGCTGTCCTGACGGGCGGTGCGCATGAGGGCTTCCTTGACCTCTTGTGGCGTGGAGGTGGGATCCGCCTCGAGCACCAGCGCAGCGATGCCCGCGACGGCCGGTGAGGACATGCTGGTGCCGGAGAGGCGCGCGAACGGATAGGTCCGGCCTTCGAAGGGCACGTTCAGGATCGCCGAGAAGTCCTCGTCGGTGTAGCTGCTCATGGCCGATCCGATGTTCACCCCGGGGGCTGCGAGGTCCGGTTTCACACGCTCGTCCAAGGTGGGGCCGATGGAAGAGAACGGCGCGATGGCCCCACCCCCCGGCTGTCCGGTGACCGGGTGGATGAACTCCGGCCAATAGGCGCCCACGCTGATGAGGCTGTTGGTGCACGCGGGCTCGCTGATGCCGTACCGGTTGTCCCCTGCGGTCCACCCGGTGGCCGCCGCCACGAAGGCCATGCCCCAGTTCCCCACATCGTTGGTCAGCTCCGTGACGTTCCAGAAGTGAACGACACCATCGGGCGCGGTGGCCTTGAGCGCCACGCGGATGCTGCTGCTCGTGTTCTTCGCCCGCAGGCGGAAATGCGGTCGTCCGTTCAGTGGATGTGCGGCCTCGGTGGTGAGGTTGAAGAAGACCGTATCGTTGCCGACCACGAGCATGGAATCCAGGTAGGCCTGCTGTGTGGCCGTGGAATAGAACGGGGTCTCGGCCAGGATGGCATTGCCCATGGTGGTGACCATCAAACCGGCTTGCACCGGATGCCCGGCCTCTCCCCAGATGCTGATGCTCTGCCCCCACATATTGGGGTTGGCGGAATACGCGTAGTACTGGATGCGCGATCGCAGGGTGTCGCCGTTGAACTCCTTCCTGATGTGGAAGTCCACATCACCGTTGTTCCCGCCCGAATTCACGAACACCACACCTTCGGCGGAGAACTGATCGATGGCCTGGCTGATGAGCGAGTTACCGTCCAACGTCCCGATGTGGTGCAGGCCCCAGCTCATGTTCACCACGAGGCGCTTGTCGTCCTGCTCGGCGATCCCCTGCATCCACGTGAAGGCATCGAGCACGGCGGCGGCATCCACCAGGAAGGTGCAGAACAGGAAGCGGGCATCGTAGGCGATGCCTCGGTACGGGCTTCCGGCACCACCGCCACCGGCGATGCCCGCGACATGGGTGCCGTGCGTGGCGTTGTTGTAGATGTTGGACGTATCGGCACCGGCGGCGAGCAACTCCGCCTGGCTCAGGAGCTCGGTCCCGTACCCAAAGGTCGCCGGAGCAGGACCGGCTTGGCGGTAGTGGTCCCAGGCGGCGCGCACACGGTAGTCCGCCATGGCGGTATCGTAGAACGTGGGGTGCTGGTAATCGAAGCCCCAGTCGGTGATGCCGATGAGGACATCCCTTCCCGTGTACGACTGCGGAAGGCCGATGCCCTGGTGCACGCTGTCCGCGCGGGTGGCATAGCGCACACGATCCAGCGTGGGCTTCACCTTACCGGCCAATTCGATGTAACGCAGCCCGGGCATGTCGGGCACCAGATCGAGGTGGCGGGCATCCACACGCAAGGAGAGCACATTCCCCTTTCGCGCGCCGATGGTGACATGTTCGCTGGTGATGGCTCCGGCATCGAAGGCATCGTTCACCTGGGCTAAGAAGCCGACCATGCACCGCCCATGGATCAATGCCGTGGGATAGTATCCCTCCGTGTTGCGGACAAGCTCCTTCGCGTCGGTATGGCGATGGGCAAGCACCTGTAGTGCGTGCAGGTCGGCGCGGGTGGTGGCGGGCATCCGCACCTGGGCATGGAGAACGAGTGCAGCCATGGCTGCGAGCAAGCCAGCGGATAGGCGTTTCATGGGCGATGCTTGGGAGAACAAGGTACGCGGCCGGAATGGGATGGTCACCGGCGATGCCGGAACCGTCCATGGTCCACGGATCATCCGAACCGTTCCCTGGTCCAGGTGAAAGCCTGCCCAAACGACCCACAGCTCGGTCTCCCGCATTCGTCGCCGGGGCGGGGTCACGCACCCACGGTCAAGCCACCTTCAGCGCGTCGGCCACCTTCTCCTTCAGCAGGGCGTGCTTCACCACCTCGATCATCTCGGTGACGTAGGTGAACTTCATGCCCTTGGTGTAGCGTGCATCGATGTCCTCGATGTCCTTGCGGTTGTCGCTGCTGAGGATGATCTCCTTGATACCGGCCCGTTTCGCGGCGAGGATCTTCTCCTTGATGCCGCCCACGGGCAGCACCCGGCCACGCAAGGTGATCTCGCCGGTCATGGCCACGAACTTGCGCACCTTCTGCTGGGTGAAAGCACTGGCCAAACTGGTGAGCATGGTGATACCGGCGCTGGGGCCATCCTTCGGGGTGGCGCCTTCCGGCACATGCACGTGGACGTTCCAACGTTTGAAGACCTCCGGATCGAGGCCGATGATGTTGCTGTGGGCCTTCAGGTATTCCAAGGCGATCACGGCGCTCTCCTTCATCACATCGCCGAGGTTCCCGGTAAGGGTGAGCTTGCCTTCGCCCTTGGTGATGCTGGTCTCAATGAAGAGGATGTCGCCCCCGGTGGGTGTCCAGGCCAGTCCGGTGACCACCCCGGCCACATCGTTGCCCTGGTACTTGTCGCGGGCATGGCTGGGGCCGTAGATCCGCACCAGGTCGTCCACGGTGATGGTGACACTGTGCTTCTGCTTGAGGGCGATCTGCTTGGCCCGGTAGCGCACGAGCTTGGCGATGCGCTTCTCCAGGGTGCGCACACCGCTTTCGTCGGTGTACTGATCGATGATGGCCTCGAGCAATCCCGGTGCGAGCTTCAGCTGCTTGGGCTTCACCCCGTTCTCGGTGAACTGTTTGGGCAGCAGGTGGCGGTTGGCGATCTCGAGCTTCTCCTCCAGGGTGTAGCCGTTCACCTCGATGATCTCCATGCGATCGCGCAGGGCCGGATGGATGCTGCTGAGGCTGTTGGCGGTGGCCACGAACATCACGCGGCTCAGGTCGTAGTCGATGTCCACGAAGTTGTCGTGGAAGGCGCTGTTCTGTTCGGGATCCAGCACTTCGAGCAGGGCGCTGGCGGGATCGCCATGGGCGCTGTGGCCCACCTTGTCGATCTCGTCCAGTACGAAGAGCGGGTTGCTGGTACCGGCCTTCTTCAAGCTCTGGATCAGACGCCCGGGCATGGCGCCGATGTAGGTGCGGCGGTGCCCGCGGATCTCGCTTTCGTCGTGCAGCCCACCCAGGCTCATGCGCACGTACTTGCGCCCAAGGGCTTCGGCCATGCTCTTGCCCAAGCTGGTCTTGCCCACGCCGGGCGGGCCGTACAGCAGCATGATGGGCGCCTTCATGTCATTCTTCAACTTCAGCACGGCGAGGTGTTCGATGATGCGCTCCTTCACCTTCTCCAGGCCGAAGTGGTCGCGATCCAGGATGCGTTGCGCGTTCTTCAGATCGAACTTGTCCTCGCTGTATTCACCCCAGGGCAGCTCCAGCAGTAGTTGCACGTAGTTGTACTGCACGCTGAATTCGGCGCCGGCCGGGTTCATGCGCTGCAGCTTGGTGAGCTCCTTCTCGAAGACCTCGGCCACCTTGCGGCTCCACTTCTTCTTGTCGGCCTTCATGCGCATCTCATCGATCTCCTGCTCGATGGGATTGCCACCCAGCTCATCCTGGATGGTCTTCATCTGCTGGTGGAGGAAGTACTCGCGCTGCTGACGGTCCACCTCGGTGCGCACCTTGCTCTGGATCTCGTTCTTCATCTGCAGCATCTGCAGTTCCTTGGTGAGATGGGCCAGGAGCAGGTTCGCCCTTTCGCGCAGGTCGGCCACCTCGAGCATCTTCTGCTTCTCGGCCACCTCGGCGTTCATGTTACTGCTGATGAAGTTCACCAGGAAGCTCGGGCTGTCGATGTTCTTCAGCGCGAACTGGGCCTCGGTAGGGATGTGCGGACTGTGCTTGATGATGTCCGAAGCGAGGTCCTTCAACGAACTCACCAGGGCATGGAAGCTCTTGTCGTCCTTCGCGGGTCGGATCTCCTCGAACTCCTTCACCCGTGCGGTGAAGTAGGGTTCGAGCTTCACCATCTCCATCACCTCGAAACGCTTCTTGCCTTGGATGATGGCCGTGGTGCTGCCATCGGGCATGCGCAACATGCGGATGATGGTGGCGATGGTGCCCACCCGGTTGAGGTCCTCGGCACGCGGCTCTTCGATCTGGCCGTCCTTCTGGCTTACGACCCCCAGGGTCTTGGTCCCGCGATAGACATCCTGGATCAGCCGGATGCTGCGGTCGCGCCCCACGGTGATGGGGATCACCACGCCCGGGAAGAGCACGGTGTTCCGCAGGGGAAGGATGGGTAGTTCGGGCGGGGTGCTCTCCGCATTCATCTGCTCCTCGTCCTCCGCCGTGATCAACGGAATGAGTTCGGTCTCGTTCTCAAGCACTTCGGAACTGAATAAGGCACCGGCGGTATGACGATCGTCGTTCATCGACTATGGACAGCTTGTCAGGTGTAAAGATATCCACGCCCAAGGCAGGGTGGTCCGGGCGTAAAATCCAATGTGTGTGCCAACGGAGGCAAGGTTCGTGCCGGGCGGCAAAAGGTGACAGATGGGCAGGGGGGCCACCGCAACGGCAGCGGAGCACCCTACCTGGGGCCATGTGGCGAGGTCACCGCACAGCCGCCCGCTCCAGGTCACACACATGCCGCAGCACCGCCTCTTCCAGCGTGTTGAGGTGCATGTGCCGGCGTTCCATCACCCGGCGTGCGGTGACCAAGGCACGCTCGATGTCGTACGGCTCGAAGCCCCCCGCCCCGCCCCACGAGAAACCGGGGATGTGCTTGGGCGGGAAGCCGCCGCCGAACACGTTCGCCGCCACGCCCACCACGGTGCCGGTGTTGAACATGGTATTGATGCCGCTCTTGCTATGGTCGCCCATGAGCAGGCCGCAGAACTGTAGGCCGGTATCGGCCATCGCACGGTTGGCACCGCTCCACACCTGCACGTTGCCGTAGGTGTTCTTCAGGTTGCTGGTGTTGGTGTCGGCGCCGAGGTTGCACCATTCGCCCAGCACGCTGTTACCGAGAAAGCCATCGTGCCCTTTGTTGCTGTAGCCGAGGATCACGCTGTTGGTGATCTCGCCCCCCATCCGGCATTCCGGACCAAAGGCCGAGGGTCCATAGATCTTCGCCCCCATCTTCACCTGTGCGTGGTCGCCGATCACGATAGGGCCGCGCAGCATGCAACCTTCCATCACCTCCGCGCCCTTCCCGAGATAGATGGGACCGCTCTTGGTGTTGAGGATGCTCGCTTCCACCATGGCCCCTTCCTCGAGGAAGATCAGGTTCGGGTCGCCGATGATGGTGTTGGTGCCTGCGATGCGCTGCGAACGCCGCCCTTCGGTGAGCAGATCGAAGTCGTGTGCGATGGCTCGGCCGCAGTGCTGGAACAGGTGCCATGGCCGCTCGAAACGGATCACCTCGCCCGCGAACACCACCTGGCGCAAGTAGCTCGGCGGAGCGGCCCAATCTCCCGCTTGGGGGTGCCCCTTGCCCTCCGCTCCAAAGGCCAGTGCCCGCCCTTCGTGCACCAACACCTCTCCAGGGCGCAGGTCCAGGACGGCACGCACCAGGTCGTTGGTCGGGAACAAGCCGCCATCCACCTCCCAGTTGGAGGCCTCGTACGGTAGCGGGTAAGCCGCCTCGAGGTATGACTCCGTGCGGTGTCCTACAGAGAGCCCACTGCGTACATACCAACCTTCGCTGATCCGCAGGATGCCCGGCCTTAACTGCCCCACCGGACGCGTATAGGTCAGCGGCAGCAGGTGGCGGTGTAGCCCGGCGTCGGATAGGATGATGGACATGGCTCTGGTGTTGCGCCGAAGGTACGGGTCGATCGACCACACCTCATCCCCGCTCGAAACGCGACCTCAGACGCTGGAAGTACCGTTCCGGGCCGATGTAGGAAAGCCAGGACACCAGGATGGTGAAGCCGAACACGCCGCCATAGAGGAGCAGGTCATACCGCATCATACCACGGGTGTGATCAAGTACGGACATGATCAGCAACAGCGCGATCCAGTGGTACATGTAGAAACCGTACGAGATCCTTCCCAGGAGATCCAACGGACCATGATCGAGGGATCGCGGATACTGACCACTGGCGGCGTTGAGCACCACGAAGGCGAACAGGACCGAATACACCTCATCCTGGAACCAAGGCCATGTATGGCCGGTGAACCAGGGTACGAAGGCGAGCACGGCTGAGCCATAGGCGACCACCGGGGAGGCCAGCCAACGCAGCACCGGGTGTTTCGTCGCGAACAGATACCCGAGCACCCCGCCCAAGGCCATGCTGTTGAACTTGGCCCCGTAGAAGAAGAGGTAGGCCACCCGCCGCCACCCCGTATCCACCGGGATATCCGACAGGGCATGATCCACCATGATGGGTAGCACGGTCCAGACCAGGAAGAACCCCAGCAACGACGGTACCACCCAACGCTTGGGAAGCGCCGGTAGCACCCAAGGCCAAAGCAGGTAGAATTGCTCCTCCACCCCGATGGACCAGATCTGTGGGCTGGCCTCCCAGCCGATGTCGAACGCCTTGGCGATGTTCGGTAGCCCGGCCGCGCACAACAGCAGCGTATCCCAACCGGGGGTGAACGGGAATAAGAGGCCAGAAACCAGCAAGACCAAGAAGTACACCGGCCAGATGCGTAGTACACGGCGCATGTAGAACGCAGGGCGGTCGATCCCTCCGGTGGCCTCCTGCTCGCGTACGAGCAACCAGGTGATGATGAAGCCGCTGAGGACGAAAAAGAGCATCACCCCGACACGATGGTCGGCGACCCAGCTGCCCGGATGGTCCAAGACGCTCGGGATGCCGCGATCGCGCTTGGTCATCTCGAGGTGCGCCGCTCCTACCGCAAGAGCCGCCACGGCCCGAAGTGCGTTCAATCCAGGCAGGTGTGGCCGCATGTCGGCAAGTATATCCTTTTGGCCCTGATGGGCAGAAGGCTGATCGAGCTCTATCGGGTCAAACCCATTCGGACGTTCAGTAGTGGCCTACGATGCGCGGCTCTTTCCACAGACCGATACACGGACCGGGAGCTTGGAGCAGGCCTTTCCGTGGATCCGAGAGCGAGGAATGCGGATCACGCAGAGGCGCTGAGGACGCAGAGGAGGGCCGGGGGTGCCGAGGGCGAGGAATGCGGATCACGCAGAGGCGCAGAGGACGCAGAGGAGTGCCGGAGCCGGGAGAAGAGGCGGTAGGCTGGTGGGAAGATGACCCAGTAGTCCTGGGATCAGATCCCGAACAAGCCCGCCACCCAGTAGGCGATGAAGGCGAGCAAGGCACTCACGGGTATGGTGAGCACCCAGGCCCACAGCAGGCGTACGGTGACCCCCCAACGCACGGCGCTGAACCGTTTGGTGGCCCCCACCCCGATGATGGCACCGGTGATGGTGTGCGTGGTGCTCACCGGGATCCCCATCTGCTCGGTCATGTACAGCGTCATGGCACCCGCACTTTCCGCGCACACCCCTTCGAGCGGAGATACCTTGGTGATCCGAGACCCCATGGTCTTCACGATCTTCCAACCACCGCTGAGGGTGCCCAGGCCAATGGCGGTGTAGCACGCCAGTGGTACCCAGTTGGGCATGTCGTCCAAACTCTCCTTCTGGCCGCTGGCCACCATGGCCACCATGATGATACCCATCACTTTCTGCGCATCGTTGCCCCCATGCCCGATGCTGAAGGCCGCCGAACTGAGCAGCTGGAGCCGCTTATAGAGGTTGGCCGTGCGCGCGGCACTGGGCTGGCGACGGGTCATGTCCCAGGCATACACGATCATGAAGACCAAGGAGAACACGGCCATGGCGATGCGCAGGTCGTTGTTCTTGAGCACGAACATGCAGGTGACGACCGTGGCCCCGGAGATCATGAGCAGGCGCAGCCACAGTTTCTGCACCAAAGTGACCAGGGTGATGAAGATGGAGATGACCATGCCCACCAGCGGTGCGAGGAAGATGAAGAGGGCGATGATGCCGATCTTATCCAGGGCGATGCTGTCGATATCGAACCCCGCACCGGCGAGGGCCGCGCCCGCGAAGCCGCCGATCAAGGTGTGGGACGAGCTGCTGGGGATGCCGTACCACCAAGTGATCAGGTTCCAGGTGATGGCCGCGATGAGCCCGGCCAGGACCACCCGCAGGGTGATGAACTCCTCGTGCACGGTCTTGGCCACGGTATTGGCCACGTGGTGATCGCTGAAGATGAAGTAGGCGACGAAGTTGAAGGCGGCGGCCCAGATCACCGCCTGGAACGGAGTGAGCACCTTGGTGCTCACGATCGTGGCGATGGAGTTGGCCGCGTCGTGGAAGCCGTTGATGTAGTCGAACACCAGGGCCAGAACGATGATGACGATCAGTAGCGTCATGTGCCCTTAGGCGTACTTCAACATGATGGACTCGATCACATTGCCCACGTCCTCGCACTTGTCCGTGGCCAGTTCCAGGGTGGAGTAGATGTCGCGCATCCGGATCAGCTCGATCGGGTCCTTTTCGGTGGCGAACAGGTGCTGAATGGCCCGGTCGTAGACCTCGTCCGCCTGGTTCTCCATGCTGTTGATCCGCACCACGAACCGGTTATCGACACCGCTACTCTTGTGCATGGTGCGCAAGCTCTGCACGGCCATCTGCACGATCTGGCAGCCTTCGTTCACCAGGCGGGCCAGCTCACGGCAGGTCTCGTCGGGCTGGCGGATCCCGAAGAGCTCCAGGTTCTTGGCCGCCGCGAAGATGAAGTCGGCCACGTCATCCAGGCTGGTGGCCAGCTGGTGGATGTCCTCCCGGTCGATCGGCGTGATGAAGTTGCGCGCCAGGTCGGTGAAGATGGTGTGCGTAAGGTCGTCGTTGGCATGCTCGGCGATCTCCAGGCGCTCCAGCAGCGCCACCCGTTGCGACCCGGGCATGGTGGCCATGATGGCGATGAGGTCCTCGGACATCTTCAACACGTTGGCGGCGCTGGCCTCGAAATGGAAGAAGAACACCCGATCGCGGGGTTTGAAGAAGCTCAGCAGGTTGTCCAGTGCCATGGGTCGCGGTTTCGCGGGCCAAATGTACCCGGCTGTCCTGTTGGTCAAGGTAAGCCGCCCCAGCCTTAATACAACCTTAACATTGCGGGTAGGTCCTGTCAACCTTGACCTTGAACCGCCTTTCTTTGGCCTCCATGCTGTACGAATTCAACGGATATCGCCCCGTGGTCCATCCCTCGGCGTTCGTTCACCCCCAAGCGGTGGTCACCGGGCACGTGGTGATCGGCCGCGATGTGTACATCGGTCCGGGTGCGGCCCTGCGCGGCGATTGGGGGGCCATCGAGATCGCCGATGGCTGCAATGTGCAGGAGCACTGCACCATCCACATGTTCCCCGGGGTCACCGTTCGGCTTGAGGAGAGCGCGCACATCGGCCACGGCGCCATCATCCACGGTGCGCATGTGGGCCGCAACTGCATGGTGGGCATGAATGCCGTATTGATGGACGATGTGGTGCTGGGCGAGGAGTGCATCGTGGGGGCCCTCTCCTTCCTGCCGGCCGGTAGCGTGTGGGAACCCCGCAAGGTGATCGTGGGCAACCCCGCGAAGGTGGTGAAGGACGTGAGCGAGGCGATGATCACGTGGAAGACCGAAGGCACCCGACTGTACCAGGCCCTGCCCGCCGAGCTGCACGCCACCCTGAAGCCGTGTGAGCCGTTGCGCGAGGTTCCCGCGGACCGCCCGCCGATCACGGTGCGGTACGGCACCTGGGATCAACGCAAGAAGAGCTGACCACCTCACCCCCCGTGGTCCGTGTCGCCTTCATCCAGGTGAAGCCGATGCAACATGCGGTGCACCAGCGGGGTGAGCATGATGGCCACCGTGCCCAACAACGCGATACCGCTGTACAAAGCATAGAACGAGGCGAAGTATTTCGCGGAGGCGTTCGGCAGCTCACCCACGGGCCCCATGCCGCCGAGGATCATGCTCGCGTTCAGGAAAGCATCGGTGAACCCGTAGCCCGCGAAGTAGATGTAGCCCACCACGCCCAACGCCAACGAACCACCCACGAACAAGAAGGCCATCGCCACGAAGCGCACCTGCCTGCGGAGGTAGGCGGCCCAGGGCAGCAACGGCCGTGACCGGTGTTCGAACATGTGGGAAAGGTAGATCCCGGATCAACAAGGTCCGGTTGGCCGTCCACCGGCCGCCGTGGTGCGCACCACCCCTCCGCCACCGCACCTTCGCGCCACACGCACCACCATGAAAGGCCTCTGGACCATCGTGCTCCTGCTGCTCTCCAACGTGTTCATGACACTGGCCTGGTACGGCCACCTCCGTTTCAAGGACTTCGCCTGGGGCAAGAGCCTGGGGCTGTTCTCCATCATCCTGATCAGCTGGGGCATGGCGTTCTTCGAGTACGTGCTGCAGGTGCCTGCCAACCGCCTCGGCCACCTGAGCCAGGGCGGCCCGTTCAGCCTGGTGCAACTGAAGGTGATCCAGGAGGTGATCACCCTGGCGGTGTTCGTCGTGTTCAGCCTGGTGGCCTTCAAGGAAGAGGCCCTGCGCTGGAACCACGCCCTGGCCGCCCTGCTCCTGGTTGTTGCCGTGTGGTTGGTGTTCAAGGAATAGGCCCGGTCGGAGATGGAACCATTGGAGCCCAGGCCACGTAGAACCGGGCGATGACCACCTACGCCCCCGTACACACCTCCGTTGCCCACATCCTACTGGTGGACGACGAGGACGACTGCAACTTCGTGACCAAGCTCGTGCTCAAGAAGGCCGGCTACCAAGGCCGACTGACCACCTTCACCTCCGCCGACGAAGCGCTGGACTACCTGCGTGAAGGACGCGAGCGCCCCGACCTGATGTTCGTGGACATCAACATGCCCAAACACACCGGCTTCGACCTGCTCTCGTTCTGCGAGTCGGAAGGCCTGCTGCCCAACGGATGCACCAGCGTGATCATGTTCAGCAGCAGCAACCGCCCGGTGGACCTGGAGAAAGCCCTCTCCTTCCGATCCGTGATCGGCTACGTGGAGAAGGCCCTCTCCGTGGAAAGCTTCGAACGCGTGGTCCGCGAACATGACCGTACACGCAACATCGACTTGTAGATCTCTCACACTGCTCCACTCTCCCATGAAAAAGATCCTGATCATCGAAGACGAGACCATCATTTCTTTCGGCTATCGGCTCCAGCTGGAGCGGATGGGCTTCGAGGTGGTGGGTACCGCCCGCAGCTCCGAAGAGGCCGAGGTGCTCCTGCAACAGCATACGCCCGACCTCATCGTGATGGACATCTACCTGAAAGGCACGAAGAACGGACTCGAGCTGGCCCAGGAGATCCATGCGCGCACCCCCACCCCTATCCTCTTCCTCACGGCGAGCACCAATCCCGAGATCATCTCCGCCATCCATGCGCTGAAGGATTGCCACTACCTGAGCAAACCGATCAACGCGGACAGCCTCGAGGATGTCCTGCAGCACTACATCCGGCCGGTGCCGGTGCGACCATGAGAGCCACGCCCCACCAAGCCGAACGCCTCCACCGCTTCTCGCACGACCTTCGCAACCGGTTGATCGGCCTGCAACAGGCCCTGGAGCGATTGAAGGAGTCCGCCGAAGTGGAGGAACGTGAGGAGGTCGGGCGCTACGGAGAGCAGCAGTTCTTCAAGGCCCTGCGCGAGGTGGAGCAGTTGATGGACGACATGGAGGTGCCCCGGGGCACGCCGGTGCTCGCCCCCCAGGAGTTCGACCTCACGGCCCTGGTGAACGAGCGGATCGACCTGCTCCGGTACCGTTCCGACCGCAAAGGGATCCGGATCCTCTCCCGTTCCGACCCGGGCTTGCTGGTCACCGCCGACCCACGCGCCATCGGCGAGGTCGTGGATGCGCTGTTGACCAATGCCTTCAAATTCTCCGCCCCGGGCGCCGAGGTGGAGGTGGACCTGTCCCGCACCTCCGAAGGCGTGACGCTACAAGTGCGTGATCATGGTGTGGGGCTTAGCGCCAACGACCTGGCCCAGGTGTTCGAGCGTTTCGCCTGGCTGGGCAGCAGGCCCACCGCCGGGGAATCGCAAGGCCGAGGCACTTTGGCCCGGATGCACGCCGTGGCCTCGGCCCACAAAGGCACCTTACGCGCCGAAAGCCCGGGCGAAGGCGCAGGATGCACCTTCACCCTGTGCCTGCCGGGTTAGCCGGGATCAACCCACAGGCAGGCCTGCGTCGGACACCCGTGTGATCCGTTTGGCCACCCGTTGGCCGCGCGCGTTCACCGCCACCCCGAACTCGAGCATGTCGCCCACCCGCAGGTCGGCGAAGTCCGTATCCACCAGATCCTCGCGCAGGAAGAACAGGTTGTTGTCCGGGAAGCGGATGAAACCGTAGCCGTTCATCAGGCTCATGACACTGCTCTGGTGTCGCACCTCCGGATCCATGTCCAAGGCCTCCTCCACCTCGCGCGCACGGTCGTCACGCACCACGAACAGGTCGCGGATGAGTTCGTCATCGTCCTTCAGCCCTTCCTCGATCAGGTCGTGCATGGGCAAGGGATAGGTCACCTCGTTCCACAGGTCGGTGCTGGTACGTGTGTATTGCTGCTCGCCGGTCTCCGCATCGGTGAACTCGAAGTCCCAACCCAGGAGCATGGTCTTGCACCCCAAGGCGTGCAGCTTGCGCACCAAGGGCACATGGTCGCCATCGGAGGCCACCAACACCACCACATCGTACCGTTTGAGCATGCATAGCTCATAGGTCTCCAACGCCATCAGCACGTCGATCCCCTTCTCCTTCTTCCGGCCCATCATGTCCTTCAGCGGGAGGTAGTGGGTCTGCACGTTGTTGTACATCAGCACATCGTCGAACACCCGGTCGTGGTAGAGCTGGTTCGGCTTCTCGTTGGCCTCCCGTGCGTTGAACCGCCCACGGAAGAAATGGATGTCGATGATGTGGCAGAGGTTGGGCCGGGTGCCTTCCCGCTCCGCCACCATGTGCTTCACGTAGTCGTGCAGCCCGCCGATGTGGATCCGCCGACGGTGCGCATGCACGTAGTTGTAGTAGTTGCTCACATGGGTGTAATAACTTCCATCGTAGAACACACCCACCTTCAAGGCTTGGTTACCTGCATTCATGGTCCAATAGGGGTAAAGGATAGGGCGCAAAGGTAGGGCTCGGGGGTCGCGTTCCACCCCTAACTTGCAGCCCATCATGCGCCTCCGGCACGTGCTACTCCCGCTGTTCCTGGTCGTACTGCACCAGGGGGTCGCCCAGGACATGAACCTGGGGGCGGCGCTGAGCATTGCGCGGTCGATATCCGCGCCGTTGAACGCCGTGCAGCTGCACGATGCCGCTTTAGATGCCTGGACCTGGTCGTTCGGCAAGGAGCCCGGTGCCCGGTTGCTGCTCACCGACCGCACCGCAGGCACGCTCAAAGGGACCGCACGGCTGAACTTCCGATCCACCATGCTGACCGGCCGCGAGGAGACCATGGGCACGGTGAGCTACACCGTGAGCATCCAAGTTCAACCGGGCGAGTGCAGGATCACGATCGCCGACCTTATCCATACCGGCAACAAGAACACGGCACGCGGCGGGATCCACCTCAAGCAACTGATGCGGTCGGACGAGGATGCCCACCGCACCTCGGGCATGAGCCGCTCCAACGTGGTACGCCTGCACCAAGAGCTGCGCACCGCTTCCACCGAACACCTCACCGGACTGCTCCAGACGTTCGAGGCCCGGATGCGATCACGGATCGAGCCATAGGCGCCAGTTCGCGGCCCCTCACACCCGCCCCCAGGCCTCTTCTTCGCACATGCGGCGCCCAAGCCGATCCTGTGGACACCGCTACGTGATGATCATCGGACGGTGCCTGTCCGAAAGGTAGCCTCGGACTCCTTCATCCGAGCGAACCCTGCCAGGCAACAGGCCTTCCCTTGCAGCAGGTCGCTGTTGGCCGACCACTTCCCTGCCGCGGTAACCATGCCGATGCTTGGTGCGTTGAAGGGGACCGCGATGGCTTTCTCGAAGCGCTTCACTCCACGCTCCTGGCCACTGGTGGCGGTGGTCCTGGTGTCGGCCTTCATCGTCTATGGCCTGCTGCTGATCTCCCGTTCCCGGCAGTTGCAGGAGAAGATCGCCCAGGAGATCCACCTGCTCGATGACCTGAGCCGCCTCAGCGGAACGCTCGGCCACCTCAGCCTGACCCACCGCATGGACGTGGGCACCAAGCAGTACCAATGGCCCGTGGAGCTCGGCAACGCACGCGCCACCGTCGAACAGCTGGCCACCCTCTACAAGACCTCACCGGGCATGAACGAACTGCCCGGCACGTTGAACCAGTTCCTGCAACAGGCCGACTCGATCCATGCCAACGCCATGGTGGAACAGGGCTCGTGGAGCGAGCAACGGCCGAACGAAGTGGTCTTCGACTTCATCATGCAACGCGCCCAATCGGCGATCGACCGCACCACACGGCAGGTGCATGAGCAGGGCCTCGGCAGGTACACGACCACCCTCTCCGACCGTTGGAATGAAGCCCAATTCCTGCTGCTCTCCGCCTGCCTGTTCGCTGTGGTGTTCGCCTGGCTGGTGGGGGTGAGCAACAAGCTGTTGCTCGAAAGCCGCTTGCGATCGGAACAGCTGAACATCGCCAAGCACAACCTCGAAGTCGCCAACAAGGAACTGCGCGAGACCATGCTGAGCAAGGAGGAGAAGGAAGTGATGATCAAGGAGATCCACCACCGGGTGAAGAACAACCTCCAGATCGTGAAGAGCCTGATCCGTTTCCAGATGGACCAAGTGAGCGACCCGAAGACCACCGAACTCTTCAACGAATGCGTGAACCGGGTGAGCGCGATGGCCCTGGTGCATGAGCAGACCTACCTGAGCAAGGACCTGGCCAACATCGATGTGAACAGCTACCTCTCACATCTGACGCGCGACCTGTGCTACGCCTATACCATCGACACCGCGCTCGAGATGGACATCCGCATCAATGTCCCCACCATGGGCGTGGACACCCTGATCCCCCTGGGGTTGATCCTCAACGAGGTGATCTCCAACTCCCTGAAGTATGCCTTCAAGGGGCGTAAGCGGGGTACCATCATCGTTCACATCGACGGGGATGAACAGACCGGGCTGCACATGCGTATGGGGGACGATGGCGTTGGCCTGCCCGACCGCAGCAAATGGGAGCGCCCCAACAGCCTGGGCATGGACCTGATCCACACCTTGGCCGGGCAGCTGGACACCACGGTGTCCCTGGTCGCCGGACCGGGAACGGTCTATGAACTGGTGCCTGCGGTGAAACAACACCGGAAGCGCGCCTGAGCACGATCCGAACCGACGGCCACCGAACGTAGCCCGTAGCCCGTTGCCACCCGCAGCGGGCTTCTACATTTGCCCGGTCCACAACCCCGCCCCTTCCGATGATCAACCCAACGACCTTTGTCGCCGCCGGCGCCCTGCTCCTCGCCGCATGCGGCACCGCAGATGCCCCCCCCGCGACCGAACGCATGAACTACCCTACGACCCGCAAGGACTCCCTGGCCGGAGACTCCCTGCACGGCACCTTCGTGGCCGACCCCTACCGCTGGCTGGAGAACGACACCAGCGCGGAAACGGCAGACTGGGTGAAGCAACAGAACGCCACCACGGCCGCCCACCTGGCCACCATTCCGTTCCGATCGGCCCTGGCCGCACGGTTCGAGCAGTTGTACGACTTCCCCAAGTTGGGCGGCCCCATGCGCGTTGGTGAACTCTACTTCATCTGGAAGAACAGCGGACTGCAGAACCAGAGCGTGATCCATGTACGCAAGGGCCTCGAGGGCACGGACGAGGTGTTCATCGACCCCAATGCCATCGACCCCAAGGGCACCACCACCTTCAGCCCGTTGGGCGCCAGCACCGACCACCGCTACATGGCCGTAGGAGTGAACCGCGCAGGCAGCGACTGGCAGGACATCATCGTTTACGACCTCACCACCCTGAAACAGACGAACGACCTCTTGAAGTGGGCCAAGTTCAGCGGAGCCGCATGGTACAAGGATGGATTCTTCTACAGCCGGTACCCCGAACCGGCCAAAGGCACCGAGCTGAGCGCGGCCAGCAAGTTCCAGAAGGTGTACTACCACAAGCTCGGCGATCCGCAGGAGAAGGACGTACTGGTGTGGGAGAACAAGGCCAACGGCGACCTGTACGTGGGCCTCGGCGTGACCGAGGGCGAGGAATTCGCCACCCTCTACGTGAGCACTGGCACCAACGGCTTCGAGCAGTACTATCATGACCTCCGCAGCGGGGGCATGCCCACCCCGGCCACGAAATGGACCGCCCTGCAGACCGGGTTCGACCACAAGACCAGTATCGTGGCCTTCGAGCCCAAGAGCGGCAAACTGCTCGTACGCACCGATGTGGACGCCCCCCGGTACCGCTTAGTGGCCGTGGACCCTCAGAAACCCGCCAAGGCCGATTGGGTGGACGTGATCCCGCAGAAGGATGAACTACTCGAAGGCGTGAGCACGGGTGGTGGGCTGATCTTCGCGGAGTACCTCAAGGACGCCACCACGCGCGTCCATCGCTGCCAGGCCGACGGCTCCGACATGAAGGAAGTGGAACTCCCAGGCATCGGTAGCGCCAGCGGCTTCGGCGGCGAACGCGGGGATACGTTCAGCTTCTTCTCGTTCACCTCCTTCACCGATCCGGGGTCCATCTTCAAATACGACTACGCCACCAACAAGAGCGAGCTGTTCTATCGTCCGGAGCTGAAGTTCGATCCCGCCCAGTACGAAACGGAACAGGTGTTCTTCCCCAGCAAGGACGGCACCAAGGTGCCCATGTTCATCGTCTACAAGAAAGGTCTGGAGAAGAACGGCAAGAACCCCACCCTGCTCTATGCCTATGGCGGTTTCAACGTGAGCCTGAGCCCCAGCTTCAGCACCAGCCGCATGTTGCTGTTGGAGCAAGGGGGAGTGTATGCCCAGCCCAGCCTCCGTGGTGGAGGTGAGTATGGCGAGGAGTGGCACCAGGCGGGCATGAAGGAGAAGAAACAGAACGTGTTCGACGACTTCATCGCCGCGGCGGAATACCTGATGGCCATGAAATGGACGGACCAGGGCCACCTGGCGATCAACGGAGGCAGCAACGGCGGCCTGCTCGTGGGTGCCGTGATGACCCAGCGGCCCGATCTGTTCAAGGTGGCCTTCCCCGAGGTGGGCGTGTTGGACATGCTGCGCTACCAGAAGTTCACCGCCGGTTTCGGCTGGATACCCGAGTATGGCAGTGCGGAGAACAGCAAGGCGGAGTTCGACTACCTGATCGCATACTCACCGCTGCACAACGTGAAACCCGCGAACTATCCGGCCACCATGGTGATGACCGCCGACCATGACGACCGGGTGGTGCCCGCACACAGCTTCAAGTTCATCAGCACCTTGCAACAGGCACAGACCGGTGCCGCCCCTGTACTGATCCGCGTGGCGGTGGACGCCGGACATGGTGCCGGCAAACCCACCAGCAAAGTGATCGAGGAGGTGGCCGACAAGTACGCGTTCATGTTCCACCACTTGGGCATGGTGCCGAAATACGCCGCAACGAAACCTTAAGGGTATCTCGAAGAACCTCGTTCCGGCGGCGTTCATGAGAAAGAAGCAGAGCGGTCATCGCTTGCTCTCATTCGCCCATACTTTGTTGCTCCTCAGTCG
>JADHED010000295.1_pt1 | contig 67687 bp, 61 predicted proteins | sample 8952041 | NCBI WGS metagenome assembly JADHED01 (sample SAMN16124423, study PRJNA663239) | bioreactor sludge metagenome | isolation source: sludge (control) | place: India:Bengaluru | collected 2018-09-08 | reverse complement strand
CCTGGAAGGTGGTGACGCCATATTCCTTGAACCGCGCCAATGCGTGCAGGATCGAGGAAGCGGGCGTAATCGGATAGCCGCCGAAGAACATCTTCACGCCCGCCAGCTGGCAACCTGCAACGAGGCCCATGGCCGCTGCGTCCGCGCCATTGATCGTGCGGTAGAGGCCGGGATCGGCGGGAGCCGCATCGACATGCTTGCGAGGGATGGGAACGGCACCTGGATTGCCGATTTCTGCTGTCTCACCATAGGCATGGCCAGCATTGAGCGCGGCGATGTTTGCGTCAGCCAAAATCGGGCTTTTGGCGAATTTGTCCTTGAGCCATTGAATGATCGGCTCGCGGTCGCGATCGAACATCCACAGCGCAAGGCCCAGCGTCCACATATTCTTGCAGCGCAGCGCTTCCTTGTTGCCAAGGCCAAAGGGCTTCACCGCATCCATCGTCAGCTGGCTGATATTGAAATGGACCAGCTGCCACTTGCCGAGCGAGTCGTCCTCAAGCGGGTTCACATCATATTGCGCCTTGGCGAGGTTGCGCGCGTTGAATTCGCCTTCGTCGGCAATAATCAGGCCACCCGGCTTCAGATCCTTCACATTGGTCTTCAGCGCCGCCGGATTCATCGCAACCAGCACGTCGGGCGCGTCACCAGCGGTATCGATTTCCGAGGCACCAAAGTTGATCTGGAAAGCTGAAACACCAAACAGCGTGCCTTGCGGTGCACGGATTTCGGCAGGGAAATCGGGGAAGGTCGCAAAGTCGTTGCCCGCCAGAGCCGACGACAGCGTGAATTGTCCACCGGTCAACTGCATACCGTCGCCCGAGTCCCCCGCAAAGCGGACCACTACGGCTTCGGCCACACTAACTACTTCGTATCGCACCAATTCCGCCAAGTCCGCCGACATGTTATGCACCTCGAAATCTCTTCAATTTGGTCTAAACAGGGGTGTCTGAGACACATCTGTAAGGGGCGCTCCTATAGCGGCCAATTTGAATAAAACAAACACTTGTTTTATTCAAATCAATGTTGCATGAAGCTATGGTGCATTTTGCATGTCGAATAGCAAAGACTGGAGAGATCGAATGGGACGGTTGGAAGGTAAGGTTGCCATTATCACAGGCGCTTCACAGGGTATGGGTGAAGAACATGCCCGCGCATTTGTGAGAGAAGGCGCAAAAGTCATCTTGACCGATATAAACGCAGAAGCAGGTGAAAAGCTCGCTGCAAGTCTTGGTGATAATGCGATGTTCCTCAAGCAGGACGTCTCGAAAGAAGCAGATTGGACCGATGTCGTCGCAAAAGGCGAAGCCCGCTTCGGCTTGGTGAATGTGCTGGTCAACAACGCAGGTGTGCTCGGCAAGATTGCGGCAACTACTGACTTTGGCGAAGATGACTATCGGTTCGTTACCGAGATCAACCAGATCGGCGTGTTTCTGGGTATGAAAGCGGTCATACCGTCAATGATCAAGGCGCGTGGTGGTTCAATCGTCAATATTTCATCGATCGCTGGCATTGTCGCCATCTACGGTGCACCCAATCTTGCTTATGTAGGCACCAAATTTGCGGTCCGCGGGATGACCAAGCAGATTGCGGTGGAATATGGCAGGCAGAATATTCGCTGCAATTCGATCCATCCAGGTTACATTAGAACGCCAATGATGGCAGCAGCAACCGATGAAGAAGGTGGCGACGCCCTTTCGATGATCCCGCTGGCACGGCTCGCGGCGTGTTCTGAAGTTTCAAATCTTGCCATTTTTCTCGCCTCAGATGAATCGTCCTTTATCACGGGTGCGGAACATGTGATTGACGGCGGCATGACGGCGGCATGACCTGACACGAAAATGAGTATCCCCGGTTTGCCGTCGCAACCCGGGGATGCCGTTTAAACTCTTCTACTTGGTGTCGACCAATTGCTTTTCCATCATAGTCCTCAAGACAGCCTTTTGGACCTTGCCCGATGCGGTCATTGGAAAGCTCTCCACGAACCGGATATAGCGCGGCACCTTATGATGTGCGATCCGATCCCGGCAATATGCACGTACATTGCGTTCGTCGAGACTTGAGCCCTCAACCCTTATGATCCAGGCGCAGAGCTCTTCGCCGTACTTTTCATCGGCAACGCCGAACACCTGAATGTCATTGATTTCATCATGACGATACAGGAACTCCTCTATCTCTTTGGGATAGAGGTTTTCGCCACCACGGATAACCATATCCTTGCAGCGCCCAACGATGCGCAAATAGCCTTCGGTATCAAGAATTCCCAAATCGCCAGTTCGCAGCCAACCTTCGTTATCGATCGTATCGGCCGTAGCCTGCTCATTTTTCCAATAGCCGAGCATGGTGTTGTAGCCGCGAACACAAATCTCGCCGACCGTGCCTATGGCAACGGTTTCACCTATTACATCTACCAGCTTTGCTTCAATATGGGGTTGGATCCTTCCAACGGTCTGCAATTTCCGAACGACGGGATCGCTAATGCTCGTCTGGAAACTCACCGGTGCTTCGGTCATGCCATAACAAATGGCTATATCCCGCATATTCATTCGCGTCATTGCCGCCTCAATGAGGCTTTCGGGACAGAGTGAACCCGCCATGATGCCCGTCCTCATCGAATGAAAACGACTTTCATCAAATTCTGGATGGTTGAACATCGCAAGGTACATTGTCGGCACGCCATAGAGCGCTGAACATGATTCCTGAGCGATGGCTTGTAATGTTGCAGATGCATCAAAGCCTGGGGCTGGAAGTACGAGTGCCGCGCCGTGCGTAACACACATCAATATGCCAGTTACCATCCCAAAGCAGTGAAATAGTGGAACTGGCAGGCAAAGCCGATCATTTGCACTGATCCCCAGAGAGAGTCCGGTGTACCATGCATTATTCAAAATGTTCCTGTGCGACAGTGTTACGCCTTTTGGAGCTCCCGTCGTTCCGCTCGTAAACTGGATGTTGATGGGTTCGTGATCACGAACAATGTTGGAAAGTTCGGACAAAGCATCATGGCTCCAGGTGGCTCCCTCTAAAAGCAGTTCTGACCAGGGTACTAATCCTGCGCGACAATCAGGAGCGATGTCGATTACCAAAAAGTCGAAAGCTGGCGCGTCAACTGCCTCACTGCTCCTAACAGTTGCCAGCATTGCGGCAAAATCACTGCCCTTATAACTAGGGCCAACAAAAATCGCCGAACAGTCTGCTACCAAAAGTGCGTGCCGTAGCTCTTCGACGCGGTAAGCCGGATTGATCGTGACAAGGATCATGCCAAGTTTTGCGGTCGCCAACTGCACAATCACCCATTCGGAGCAGTTCATCGCCCAGATTCCGACACGATCACCCTTCTTCAATCCCCGTCCTGATAGAGCCATTGCCAATGCATTGACACACGACTCCAGTTCAAGCCACGTCAAACGTATCCCCTGCTCCACCGAGACAAGGGCGTCGCGATCTGGATGTTTTCGGACGATACGGGAAAATGCTTCGCCTATGGTCTCTGCCGGAAAATAAGCATCGGCAATTCCTTTGACATAGCTCAAAGTGAGTGGATGATCGGGGTTGTAACTGGGAAGCTGTCGGTTCAGACTCGATGGCTCTTCTACTTGCGTATGTTCAAAAGGCATGGAGGCTGTTCCTTTCGCTAAATTCCTGAATGCGAAAACCCTTAAAGCGGCTTTCCAATTGATGAAACCGGAGGGTTGACTCAGGTTCGACTCATGTTAAAAACAAATGATTGTTTTAAAATAGCGGCCAGGAGAAGGATACACAATATGTCTGACGCGGCGGAAACCAAACCTATCGATCCCGATACCACTCCAGAAGCGATGATCAAACGCTTCGGACGCGACCTCATCAATGACTTTGATCTCGATGATCCCCGATTCAACGAGCAGTTCAACGAAACCTTGAATTTTATGGTTCGCAAATGCCCTGTCGTGCATTCGCAAGTTGGAAAAGGCTACTATGTGCTCACGACGCAGGACGATGTGCGTGCAGCGGCACAAGACTGGAGGACTTTCAGTGCTGCAAAGGGTTATATGCCCAATCGGCCGGATGGCATTCCTTATCTTTATCCAGAAGAGTGCGATCCACCAATGCACACGCGTTGGCGTCATAAGCTGAATCCTCATCTCAGTCCCAAAGTTTGCGCCGCGATGGATGAACCCGTGCGCCGCGACGTCAATGAATTGATCGATCGATTCATCGACAAAGGTGAGTGTGAGTTCATCAGCGAATTCGGCGCGCTTTTGCCAGGCTGGGCATTTTTCAAGAACGTGCTCGGCGTTCCGCTCGAAGACCTACCTGCATTGGTAAATGGCGTCGAGGAGGGAACTTTCGCACCAGACTTGGACGAACGTGCCAGGCATTTTTCGGGCGTATTCGAGTATCTTGAAAAGCATCTGAAGTGGCGTTCAACGCAGCCGCCTCGCGGAGATTTGATCGATACGATTCTGGCTGGCGTGACCTATGACGATGGAACAGAAGCTCCATGGGAACACAAAGTCAGTGTACTCGTCGATCTAACTTTTGGAGGCATCGCTACCACGACATTCGTCATGGCATCAGCACTGCATCATCTCGCCACGAATAGAGACCAACTGCAATTGTTGATCGACGATCCGTCATTGATTGAAAATGCTGTTGAAGAGTATGCTCGCTACTTCCCACCAGTTGTGGCTTTGGGCCGCACTGCAACACGCGATGTCGAAGTTTCAGGTACGCGGATAAAGGAGGGGGAGTTCGTAATGCTTGGCTATGCCTGTGCATCGCGTGACCCGCGCCACATGGACGAGCCGGAAAAAATTGATGTCCGTAGACAGGGCATTCCACACTCCACTTTTGGCGTAGGTCCGCATCGGTGCATTGGCTCCAATCTTGCTCGCATCGAATTGCGCGCAACACTGGAAGAATGGCTGAAACGCATACCCGATTTCCGGGTGAAGGAAGGTACGGAGCCGACTTACGTCACTGGTTATCTGCGCTCGATGCGTTCGCTCTATCTAACATGGTGAAGCGATGAGCAGGCTAGCCCCGAAATTTGCGGACTACAAAGATAAGTACCGCAACATCGCTCTTGAGCGGGATGCCGATGGTATCCTGCTCATGCGGCTCCACACCAAAGAAGGTCATTTCGTCTGGAGCGAGGAAAGCCACGAGGAACTCGGCTACTGCTTCGCAGAGGTAGGTGCTGATCGTGGCAATCGTGTAATCGTACTGACCGCCACTGGCGATGTCTGGTGCGAGGAAATAGACTTTGCCAGCTTCAAGCTCAATAGCCCGTCAGAATGGGATCACACTTTCTACGACGGCCGCAAGTTGCTGAAGAATCTGCTCGATATCGAAGTGCCAATTATCTGTGCCGTGAATGGTCCGGCGAGGTTTCACCCCGAGATACCCGTTATGTCGGATATTGTTGTCGCATCTGAAACCGCACTCTTTCAGGACGCGCCGCATTTCATGGGCGGCATTGTACCAGGAGACGGCGCACACGTTGTTTGGACCCATGTACTTGGGCCCAACCGTGGCCGATACTTCCTGCTAATGGGGCAGGAAATCGATGCCCGGTTGGCTTTGGACTATGGCGTAGTTGGCGAAGTACTTCCGAGAGAGGATGTGCTGGAGCGAGCAATCGAAATTGCACGTATGTTTGCCGGTAAAACGGACCTTACACTTCGCTACTCCCGCGTCATACTGACGCAGCGGTACAAAAGGTTGATGGACGAAGGTTTAAGTCTTGGCCTGGGAATGGAGTCTCTAGCCGCAATCGACCTGCTTTCAGGTTTGAAGGACTGATTTTACAATCCAACTGCAGCAAGGAGAAGTTGCATGAAAATTCACATCGATGAGATCAATTGTAGCGGACATGGCCGCTGTGCGAAGTACGCTCCTAGCGTTTTCAGTTTGAACGACGAAGACGGCTATAATGCTGATCGCGGTAAAACCATTGAGGTTCCCGCGGGCGAAGAAGCCAATGCTCGTTTAGGCGTAAAGAGTTGCCCGGAGCGGGCGCTGACCATCGTCGAAGAATAGTTCTTCACGCCTGAGTCGTTTCTGCAATTCAAGCGTCAGTTGGGCGTTTGCATAGGAGTTATGAAAAATGACACGCCCAATCTTAGTAGCAATGACGAACAGCGTCTCGCCGGAACGAGATGAAGAGTTTAATCGCTGGTATAACGAAGTGCATGCCAAGGATCTGCTTTCGTTGCCTACGATGCGGTCGCTTGTCCGTTATCGAGCTCTCCAGCAGATCACGCCTGGAGGCATTGAACCTTTCCATAAGTATATGGCTATTTATGAACTGGATGACCCGAAGGCCGCAGTCGAAGCTTTGGTTGAACGGCGATCCACCTTTACCATGACGGATGCAATCGCCGATCCACTGTTTGTCAGCTACGAGCCCTTTTTCACAAAGCGAGTCGTCTGATCGGTCAGGAAGTCGCAATGATGAATGATACAAAATCCATCACATCATACCCGGTCGTGATTGAGGAGAAGGTGCGGCTAAGTGACACTGACAGGCAAGGGCACGTCAACAATGTCAGCTTCTCCTTCTTTTACGAAGCTGGGCGCGCAGCTATCGTGCTCGAGGAGCCGGCACTCCTTGAGCCCGACTGCTTCTTCGTAATCGTTACCACCACAATCGAATTTATAGGCGAACTTCACTATCCGGGCACGATAACGATCGCCAACGGCATTGAGCGCATCGGCAGCAGCTCAATCACTGTCCGCCAAGCGTTATTCCAAGATGGACGCTGTGCTTCTGTGTCGCACAGCACAATGGCGCAGGTGAATATGACACGCCGCGCAGCGCAACCGCTTTCAGCCAAGGCGCGTGAACTGTTGGAGGCCATGCGCGTCGGCGGCGAGGATGCAGCTTAGGTCACCAACGACTATGGGTTGGCTCAAGTTTGCGCAGCCTGTTCCAAGAAGACTCGTGAAAGCAAAGATTTCCGCAGCCTACTATTCAGGCCACAGATGTTCATCTTCAACAATCAATACCGCCACTTGCACATGCCCGTGCACTCGGTCGATATGTCCTTCGCCGGTGCGATCCTCCGCCAAACAAACATCGCCTGGACGGAATATCTCAACTGCGCCCTCACCGCCTCCTGTTTCGAGCTCAAGTGCGCCAGAGAGCACAATAACAAAATTATTCACGATCTCGGGATGCCAATCGATGAAAGTATCTTCGGCCATGCCGATAAAGCGGAAACCCGTCAGAGGTGTAACGGAGCTCCATTGTCCCGCTGAACCAAAGAGTGTTTTAAATTCACGAAAGTAGGAACGGTTATCGGGGCCTTTGTACATACGCTTTGAATTAAAGGGCTGGCCGTCTCGCACAATTAAGACATCGGTTTTAGGCGGGCGGGCGCGATCACCAGGCCAGTCCTCTGGCACGGCAAGCTGGATCAGACGACAATCACCGCGCAGCTCGAATAGGCGCTCAATGGCTCCTCCCCGATTGACCAGGAACAGGTCACCTGGCGCTAGAACGGTTTCTTCAGCATCGGTCTGAACCGCAACTTCTCCAGAGAGTACAAATGTTAGAAGCGGACCATTCCATTCGAAAAGTGTATGCTGGGTGGGCCCGTTCACATGTAGCGTACGCACACCTTCCGATACTGTGAAAGGTTCCAGCAGAGCTGGCCCATCAATCGATCTAACGCGAAAGGGCTCGGGATCCACGATACCAGACGCTTGGGGCATTCGCAGCGGAAGAACATCTGACGCAATCCCGCCGGTTTCATCCGGTTGAAACCTGAGCGACTTCATGGGATTTTCCTGACGTTGAAAATGGGCTTCTACCCGTCGTTCTGGTTGTAACGTGGCTCCCGCTTTTCCAGCGCGGCCGATATACCTTCTCTCAAATCGTCAGAATAGGTCATGGTAGCTACGCCCCAAAAACTCATATTCATCGCGGTCTGAAGGTCAGTATGCCAACTCTGGCGAAGCTGATGCTTTGTCGCTTCGATAGCAAGCCGCGGGCGACTGGCGATCCGCGAGGCTAGCTCAACGGCAGCGTCAATTAACGCCTCAGGCTCCACAACCCGGTTTACAAGGCCAATCTCTAACGCCCTTGCGGCATCCATAAGATCACCTGTTAGAGCCATTTCAGCAGCCATTCCGCTGCCAACCAAGCGTGGTAAAAAGTAAGTGCCGCCGTTGCCGGGATTAAGCCCCAGCTTTATGTAGGTTTCGCCCAATTTTGCGGCAGTCGATGCGATCCGGATATCGCATGCCAGTGCAAAATCCAATCCTCCGGCAGTTGCACCACCGTTGATCGCAGCAATTATGGGTAGACGACACGATACCAACCGTTGTGTAACCGGGAACAACACCCGCGCATTGTAGGGTTCTTGCGTTCGCGCATGATCTTCTTCCAGATAACGCTTGAACTCGACAAGGTCAGCCCCCGCGCAAAATTGCTTGCCCGCACCTGTCACCACCAAAACACGAACGGAGAAATCGGCATCAAGTGCATTCAAAGCATGCAGCAGATCTGCTGCGAGCTCGGGCACGACGCCGTTTCCACGATCCGGCCGGTTGAGCGTAATCATGGCAACACCGTCAGCGGGCCGTTCGAGGATTATCGTTTCGTAATTCATCGGAGTCTTTGCTCCACTCAAAGCCGTTCGAGGATTGTTGTTATCGCAAGCGCATAGGAGTCGTCCAGCCACCCGCCGCCATTGACCGCCATGCCAATGCGGGCATTATCCACTTGGCGCTCGCCCGCTTCGCCCCGCAGTTGTGTGACGACTTCGTAAAGTTGCGCGCAACCTGTTGCGCCAAGAGGATGGCCTCTGCTCAGCAAACCGCCGCTGACATTAACGGGGTGTTTTCCGCCAAGGGCTGTTATCCCTTCGCGGACGAGCTGAAAGCCCTCACCTTCGGTACATAGCCCGATTTCGCTATACTGAGTTAATTCAGCGGGCGCGGCTGCGTCATGCAACTCGAAAAGATCACAGTCTGTGGGGCCGAGGCTAGCATATTCGAACGCTTTGCGAGCCGAATCCGCGACAGGTCGGCCATCAGCGCCAGAAGCGTTCTGACAGGCTCGAATAACTATTGTGGGTACATCCAGCTTTTCTGCCATTTCAAGCGAGCAGACAAGCACCGCAGCTGCTCCATCAGTAACCGGCGAGCACATAGGAAGCGTGAGTGGGTCGACAATCATTCGTGCGCCCATCACATCGTCAATGGTTTGAGCCGTACGAAGATAGGCATATGGATTTAGCGCTGCATGGTTGCGGTTTTTGACTGCGACACGCGCAAAGTCTGCGGCGTCTGCACCATAGACATCAAGATAGCGACGCGCGACTCCTGCATAAAAATCCATCAACAGCGAGTTTGTACTCATTGTGCCTGGAATGACTTCGCCGATTTCATCGATGTCGGTCGAACCTCGCAGGGCATTGAACGCGCGGGTTCGGTCAGGGTGGGTCATTTGCTCGACCCCGACAGCCAACACGGCCTGCGCGCATCCGCTTGCAACTGCTTCAACTGCAAGCAGAAACGCAGATCCGCCAGATGCGCATGCATTTTCGACATTTATCAGCGGCAGTCGGCCAAGCGGGTGGTTACGGAAAATCACCTGCCCCTTGATCATATCCTGCTGGACGACCGTTCCCGCAATTGCGTTCCCAACATAGACCCGATCGATTTTGTCGACTGCCAAGCCGGAAGCAGACTTGAATGCCCCTTCGACAGCCTCCAAAGCCATACTGCGTAAACCACGACCAGTTTGCTTGCCAAATTGAGTCATGCCGACCCCGGCAATAGCAACTTTCCTCATTGCTCAGTAACCTTTGCGCCAGAGCCGCCGCCAATACGGCTTGCATGCCCTTCCCAATATTTATCGCGCACTTCGCGACGTAGAATTTTGCCATATCCACTGACCGGGAGCTCATCGACGAAATCGACTGCCTTGGGTTTTTTGTATCCAGCCATGTACTCGCCGCAGAAATCGATGATTTCTTTAGCGCTCACAGACTCGTCCTGCTTTGGAACCACCACAGCGTGAACAGCTTCGCCCCAATATTCATCAGGAATCCCGAAAACGACGCAGTTCGCGACTTTAGGATGGAGGATAATCACCTCCTCCACTTCACGCGGATAAACATTATTACCGCCCGAAATGACCATATCCTTGGCTCGATCGAGCAGGAACAGAAAACCCCGTTCATCAAAGTAACCAACATCACCCGTGTGAAGCCATCCACCGCGCAATGCTTCGGCTGTGGCCTCAGGATTGTTCCAATATCCAGGCATCACAATGTCGCCGCGAGCAACGACCTCCCCTGCTTGTCCTGCTGGCAGTGGATTATCGTTTTGATCGACGCAGTGCGCCTCCATGTCTGTGCGAATTTGGCCAGCAGAACCGATACGCGGATCGTCTTCATCAAGCAGTTCCTGATGCAGCTGGCGGCTCATACCTGTGATTGTGATCGGCGATTCGCCTTGCCCGTATAGCTGGACGAAGACCGACCCGAATGTTCTGATCGCTTGTTTTAGCTGATCTACGTAAATTGGCGCGCCTCCGTAGCATATCGCTTGCAGGCTAGAGATGTCATATTTGCCCGGCACATAATCCTCGAGCATTTTGACGATTTGAGTCGGCGCCATGAAGGCAATGTGCGATACACGTAACTTCTCAACCGTTGCCAACAAGCTGTCTACATCGAAGCTTGCGGATTCAGTGATGGCATTGACTGCCCCGCGCGCAACAGCCGGTAATGCTACGATACCGCTGCCATGCGACATTGGAGCACAATGCAGCACGACCTCACCCGGCTGAATGTTATGCAAGTCCGCGAGATAGTTCATTATGACGCAACGTACCATGCGGTGGTTCCACATCGCGCCCTTTGGCTTTCCCGTTGTGCCCGAGGTGTAGAAGAGCCAGCAGAGGTCTTCTGGCTTCGCTTCAACCCCTGCTGAAAGTGCGTTGGCCGGATTCAGCAGCGAGGAGAACGGAGTCGCGCCATCCACCTTCTCGGTGCAGATTCTCTCCACACCCCCGAACAAGTCTGAGTTGGAGACAATGCCATCTTGATATTCCGGTCCGTGGACCAAAACCTTCGAACCGCTGTTGGAAACGATGTATGCCATCTCACGGGCATGAAGGCGCGCATTTACTGGCACGACAACCAGACCCGCGGCAAAACAACCGTAGATCAATTCCATGATGCGCGGGGAGTTCGCCAAGCAGAAAGCAACGCGGTCGCCCGGCCTGCATCCCCTTGCGAGCAGGTTCCCACCAACGGCAAGCGCGCGTTCGTAAAACTCGCGGTAAGTGATGGTTTCTGCCCCTTGTACCAGCGCAGCGCCATCTGGCCGATGCCGGGCCGATTTCTCAAGGAAAGCGAAGGTATTCATCTCTCAATCGCTCAGTTGGAGGCGAGCTGAAAACGCGCACATGGGCGACGTTCGATTTCTGCAGCTTCAACGGACACAAATTGGACTTTAGAGTCACATTGATACGCAGACCAATCATCCGGTGCGTTAGGTTCAAGCCGGACTAGCAATTGGACACCTTCATCCAGTTTTACAACGCCGATTGCATAGGGCAAATCTTCTTCAAAGCCCTCCGGAGCACCCTGGCGAAGTACGCAAAAGCTGTGCAACGTCCCCACCCCACTGGATTCGACCCAACCCAGATTTTCCGACTGACAGTGGGGGCAAGCGTAGCGCGGCCACATGTTCGGTTTTCCACAGTCACCGCAATTTTGGATGAGCAATTTGCCTGAGGCGAGCCCGTTGCGAAAATCGGTTACAATAGTAGGCGTCTTCATAACTCAGGCCCCCAGCTTGGTGCGTTCGAGGAGAAGGATTTGGGCATCCATATAGCTGCCACCCGAACCGCCGATGATCGCGCGTTGGCAATTCTCTACTTGTCTCTTGGATGGCGCCCGGTGCAGCAATTGGCGGATGCCCTCAACCAAAAGGGCCGTGCCTCCGCCGACACCTGTGTGGCCGGCTGATAGTAGACCGCCATTGGTATTCATCGGTAGTGTGCCACCGGGATCTCCATTGCCAGCCGCGAACCAGCGCGCACCCTCCCCTTTAGGGCAAATACCAATTCCCTCGAGAGCGATGGTCGTAACGGCTGCGTAGCTGTCGTAAATTTCGGCGATGTCTGCATCTTCAGGACCCCAGCCAGATTGGCTCCAAGCGCGCTCAGCCGCGAGCGGCCAACCAAGAACGGCCTGATCTTTTTCCTGACTGAGGCAGTAGTGGCTGACACAACCACCAGAACCAGCAACCCGAACAGCATTCGAAATACCACGCTTTTTGGCATTTTCCGTGCTTGTCATAACAAAGGCACAAGCACCATCTGCCATGGGCGGACATTCAAAGCTGTGCAGCGGATCTGCGACCATCCGAGAAGCCAGTATCTGCTCGACAGTGAGCGGCTTCGTATAGAACATCGCGTTTTCGTTCAAATTTGCCCAATTGCGCAATGTTACGCAAACTGAAGCCATCTCTTCTGGAGTACTGCCTGACATATGCATATAGCGCCGAGTGATCATGGCACCGATGGCATTGAATTGAGTGCCGGTGGGCAATTCCCATTCGCCCGGAATGCCATTTTTGGACAGCATCGTTATCATTTCATTGAGGTCAGCCGAGCCCCACCGCTCGCATTGCAGTACAAGCACGTTTTGGGCATGGCCTGTGGCGATCAGGCCGTGAGCCGCTCGAACAGCATTGTCGCTCGTCGAGCCGCCTGAATGCACCATGTAGCTCGATTTACACGAGCCATGGATTCCCAGCTCTTCGACCATGCGGGAAAAAACCAAATCTGCTTGATCCGCAGCAGAATGAAGGTTCGGAATGAGCAAAATGGTATCGATGTCACGCGGGACCATACCTGCATCTTTCAAAGCAAGCAGCGCAACCTTAGTAAGCCCCTCAATAAATCCGCGGTCAGGGAATTTGCCTGTCGGTATTTCGCCGACACCCACGAAGACAGGGTCGTTCACTGCGCCTGGCGATACATGCAGTTTCCATTGCTCAGCCATTTGTCAGTTCTCCTCCATGCGGCGCTTTGCCAACATCGTCTGTAAAAAGGTCATTACCTCTTCTTCCGATTGATTTCGGACAGAGTAACGCACACCCAGCGTGCCATATTTTGGACCGCTCGCATCGTGCGTCACAACGGAAGCAACGACGTGAAGGGTATCACCCGCGAACACTGGCTTTGTCGCTTTGAGCCCTGTAATCTCGACCAGTGCCGCGATCGCATCGCCATAGAAACCACTCAAGCCGACAAGTCCAACCGCCAGCGAAAAGGTTAAAGGCCCATGGGCAATTCTCTGACCAAACCGATTACTGGCCATGAAAGCCGCATCGGTATGCAGCTGATAATGATCTCCAGTAAGTCCGGCATAGTTGGTGATATCACCGATATCCACAGTCCTGCCCCGGGTTGTCATAGTATCACCGAGCTCAAAGTCTTCGAACCATTTCGGCTCTGGATCAACAAACGATCTACTCATTTGCACCCCTCTAAAACAATCATTTGTTTTTGCTAAGCGTCAGAGACAGTCGTGTCAAGCATCCTTTCTGTGAATCAGGAAGAAAGAATGCCGCCCAACAGAGTATCCGCCATGCATTCGCCAACGCTGGATGCGGACAATTTTCCGTTTGGCGAGAACCATTCAGGAGTCCAGTTCAACGCGCCCAATATGGAGAGCACGGCAATTCGGTAGTTGATTTCTGACCGAAATTTGCCAGCTGCTACGCCGTCCTGAAAGACCCGAATGAAATAGTTTTCATACTCGTGTCGGCGGGCAATGGCTTCGGGAAGATTATCCCCTTCCAGATAGCGCCATTGATGAAATACTACCTGCGATCGCTCCGGATTGTCAGCGACGACTTCGACATGCGCAACAATCATTTTGCGCATACGTTCAACAGGATCGGAATCAGCCGATGCATGAGACTGAACTGCCGCAATAAACCTGCCTATGCCATCCGTAACGATCTCGAAGAGAAGACCTTCCTTACCGTTGATGTGCGCGTACAAGCTGCCAGGTAAGAGACCCACCGCGTTGGCGATGTCTCTCATCGATGTGCCGGTAAACCCCTGCTTCCCAAAAAGGTGCATGGCGTTGCTGATGATGGCGCTGCGCTGTTTTCCATCGGCTTCCGGTTTGCTGGCCACCGCCATTCCCCTATTCAATATTTAAGTAATGGAAACTTACAGCCCCATCGATTTCGCAATAATGCTTCGCAGGATTTCATTGGTGCCACCACCAACCATGCCATGCTTGGCTTCTCGCATGTACCGTTCCATATGATATTCAGGCAATTGTGCATAGCCGCCCAATGCTTGCATGCCATTGGTTGCGATATCAAAGGCGGTTTGCGACGCGATAAGCTTTGCCTGGGCCACAAGCGCCGAGGCCTTTTCACCACGAGCCATTGCCGAAGCCGCAGCATAAACAAGATAGAAGGCTGCTGAAAGCCGCGCTTGATCTTCTGCCATGCGATGCTTGAGTACCTGAAACTGGGAGAGTTTTTTGCCGAATGCCTCACGGTCGTTGAGATAAGCTACAGTATCTTCAAGCGCAGTTCGGGCATTGCCAATCTGCGACGCTGCGATCGACAAGCGCTCAAAGTCCAAATGCTCTCCGATATACTGCCAGCCCTTGCCCACTTCGCCTAGCAGCGCTTCTTTTGGTAACCTAAGATTGTCCATGAATAGTGAAGTTGTTCCGAGACTGCGACGAACAAGAGTGTCCATCTTTTGAATCTCCAAACCCGGAGTATCGTTTGGAATCATTAGAACGCTGAAGTCGTAACGAGATTCACCGGTACGGAGCATCATGGCGATGCAAGTATTGGGGTGGTGTGCGCCCGAGCACCAAACCTTGCTGCCATTGACCACCCATTCATCGCCGTCGAGCTTCGCAGTCGAGCGAGCTCCTGCGGCATCAGAACCAGATTGGGGTTCACTAATCGAAATGGAGAACTTCGCTTCTCCGGCAAGAAACGGCTCAAGATAACGTTGGCGTTGCTCCGATGTGCCGTGCCGCGCTACATTGCCTGCCGTAAACATCGAGGTCATAATGCAGGCAGCGGTATCAAGGCTATACTTGCCAATCGCTTCGCAGAAAATTGCGAACATGACAGGATCCTTGTCCATGCCAAGACCGCCTTGTTCTTCCGGTATCAACAGGCCGAGCCAGCCTTCCTTTGCCATTTTGCGATATAGTTCATCTGGGAACTCACGATTCTGGTCGTGTTTGAGGGTCAGTTCGCGACCAAATTCGCGCTCCATGAACCCATTAACAACATCCCGCCACATGCGCTGCTCTTCGGTGAAACTGAAATCCATTGATGCTACACCCTAAATGAGTTGAATGATGTAATTGCCGAGCATTTGCCCACAAACAAATGTTTGTTAATACGATTCGGCGAGCCGGTCAATTAGGGAGCAGTTGGAAAATGAACAAAGCGCTGGAATGCCAAATTGCGCTTCAATCGAGGTTTGAGACTTGGCCCGACCTCACATTGCCAGCGCTATTTGACCAGGTGGCTGCAGCTCACCCGGATCGTCTCGCCATTTTCACCAAAGAGGGCAACTGGACCTACCAGCAATTGGCTCAACGCAGTAAGATGCTGGCGGCAGCGATAGTCAGCTCAGATATTCCTGAGGGTAGTCGCATTGCTGTAGTGATGGCAAATTTTGCGGAATTCATATGCATCAAGTTGGCCATCGCTCGAAGCGGTTGTATTGCCGTACCCATCAATTTTCAGCTTCGGCTGGATGAACTTGAATATGTTTTGGACCAGGCGGGTTGCTGTGCCATTTTCGGAATGGCCAACTTTCGGGAGCGTGACTATCTGCCAGATTTTGCTGTGTTACTGGAACGACTTGAACAGCTGAACTTGATAGTTGTCAGAGATGAAGCGTCGTACCTTCCCTCTGGGATCCGGACGCTGAACGACTTCTCGGCGAAAGCAGACTACAGCAGCTTATCCGAGCTCGAAACCCGCCAAGACACCCTCACTGCGAATTCGGTCTCAGACATAGTCTACACGTCGGGGACAACCGGGCGTCCGAAAGGCGCAATGCTTACCCACGACATGTTATTGCGTTCTGCATACTCATCAGCATTGACCCGGGCTTTCGAAGACGGTCGGCGAATTTTGTTTGCCCTACCTATGTACCATGTTTTTGGCTATGTTGAGTGCTGGATTGCCGGGCTGTTTGTTGGGGGCGCCATCATCCCCCAGGCGGCCTTTGACCCGAGTGAAATGATCGATCTGGCTGAAGCATATGATGCGACCGATATAGTCTGCGTCCCCATAATGACGCAGGCGCTGATTTCCACCGTCCGTGAAAGAGGCGGACTTTCAGCACCGCTAAGAGCTTTTTTCAATAGTGGTGGCGTAAATGTGCCGACCGTCTGGGAAGAGATTCTAGATGCGCTTGGTGCCCGTGAAATCCATACCGCCTATGGGATGACGGAAACTACAGCTTCCACGATGTGCACTCGCAGCGGCGAGCCTCTGAATATTTTGCAGCAAACCAACGGCCAGTATAAACTGGCTGGTGCAGCAGGGTCGCCAGAAATAGGGGGACGCGTAGCATTATACAGGGTTGTCGATCCAGTAACCGGTGAGGAGGTCGCGGCAGGGGATTCGGGCGAGCTGCAGGTGAAGGGGCCAGTCGTAACCAAAGGCTATTACCGCAAGCCAGAAGAGACGGTCGAAGCATTCACAGCTGATGGCTGGTTTCGCACCGGTGATGTTGGCAAAGTCTCATCGGAAGGGTATCTTACATTAACCGGCCGCATCAAGGAAACCTATCGATGCGGAGGCGAAATGGTAATGCCTCGGGAAATCGAAGCGTTACTGGAAACCTTCCCTGGCATCGCGCAGATATTGGTGGTGGGCGTTCCCGACCAACGGATGGGTGAGGTGGGCTGTCTCTGTATCGTTCCGGAAACGAACGGCAGTGTTGACGAAGGCGGGGTTCTTGCATTCTGCCGGGAAAAGCTGGCTCGCTTCAAGGTTCCCAAATATGCACTGATCTTTGATGCTAGTGAAATACCGCTGACGGCAACTGGCCGTCCACAAAAGTTTGAGCTTACCAAACTGGTCCAAGAAAAACTGAAACTGGACCGCCCCGCATGACGCAGGCTCGCTGAGGCGGCCCAATAATCAGAAATCAACTCTTGCCAGCGTTTGACGGTAGGGTTTCAGAGCCAAGACCAGTAGCAGGACGGCCAAAGGCCCTGCAAAAATTGCAGTGAGCGAAATTGAACTCCCGAGGGCCATATCGTCTTTAAAGAAGTGGTCGGTTGCGAGAGCCACAAGAGTTGGCCCTAGCCCTATTCCAAAGAAGTTCGTCACGAACAGATATATTGCGGTCACTTGTCCGCGCATCTGGTTGGGTGTAATTTCTTGAAGCGCAGCAGCCGCTCCTCCGAACGGCATTGCACATCCAAACTGGAAGACAGCAACCGCCATAAGAACGTCCCATCCGGATGACGCACCTCCACCATAAATCCCAGCAGGAATAGCCACGAACACTGCCAATATTCCTACGAGAATATTGCTATCCTGTCGGCCTTTGCGACGAAGCCAAGCAGCAAGCGTTCCCCCGAATATTACACCAGCGGCACCAAAGACCATGATAACTAAACCATAGCGCACCCCTACTTCGGCGGCGGTCCAGCCATGGACGCGCATTAGCAATGTCGGAAACCAGGAAATGCCGCCATTCCAGAACAGAGTGAAAATCGCATAGCCCATGATCAGTAAACCATAAGCCTTCTTGTTCTCGCTCATGTGCTGGCGTACCGCGCGAAAGCTCGGCGCAACGCCTTTCTTAGTTCCACGCCGCAGAGGTTCGCGTAATGTTGCCACCCACAAGGCAACAAGTAAGCCGGGAAGTCCGATCGCAATAAATACACCCTGCCAGGGCTCAATGTGTCCGACAACGGGCAACGTCATGGCTGGCATCATCGTAATCAGTGTGCCGCCCAAAATCGTCGCGAAACCAGAACCAAGATAAATTGCACTCATATACAAGCTAAGCGCTTGCGGCAGGCGATGGGGAGGGAAATAATCGGCTAACAGTGAATAGGCCCCTGGCGAAAGTGCCGCTTCGCCGACACCTACTCCGATGCGCGCAAGAAACATCTGCCCAAAATTCTTTGCAGTTCCGCAAAGAGCGGTCATGATGCTCCAGAACGCAACGCCGACAGCGACGATCGTGACGCGCTTGTGTTGATCCACCAAACGACCGAGCGGAATGCCCAAAATGGTGTAAAAAATCGCGAAGGCGAAGCCGTGTAAAAGGCTCAACTGCGTGTCAGTGATATCAAGCGATTTTCGAATTGGCTCAACCATCAGGGTCAGCGCCTGGCGGTCAAGATAAGAAAAGGTATAAGCAATTATCAGGACGAATAATGCGTACCACGGATAGATACCCTTGGTGCCTTCTGACGGCTCTTCCATGGATGCTTGTTCCGCCATTCTCATGCCTCCTCAGAAATATTTTGCAGCGTCTTTTGCGACTGCTTAAAACTCAATCACACTTAGTTGGCTACGCCAATCACACCTTCATCGGCGAGACTTGCCACCTCGTCTTCGGACATTCCAAGCCGATTGCGAAGGACATCGTCGGTATCTTGTCCTAATTCCGGCGGTGCACAAGCTGGTTTCGCCGGTGTCCGGCTCATATGCTGCAACGGGTTAGCTATTAACCGCATGGCGCCACCCATATTCCATATCAGGTTTCGTGCGGTCGCCTGCGCGTCAGCCATCGCTTCAGCAATGTTGAAAATGGGGCTTAGGGGCACTGTGGCAGATTTGAAGATTTCTTCCCATTGACTGCTTGTGCGTTCAATAAACTTAGGAGCCATGATTTCTGATAGCGCCGAGCGATTGGCTACACGCGCTGAATTATCCACAAACCGCGGATCATCGGGAAGAGCTTCAAGCTCCATTGCCTTACACATCCGTCGAAACTGATCGTCAGTGGCGACCGCTAGTGTGACCCAGCCGTCGGAAGTTTGAAATGGCTGACCGGGCGAGAAGTTTCGGTTTATGCCGCCAAGCCGGCTTTGCACATGGTCGTGATCAAGATAATCCTGACCTGCATCGACCAACATCATAATACCGACGTCGAACAAGGAAACATCAATCTGCTGCCCCTTACCAGATGCATTCCTTTCATGCAGAGCTGACAGTATCCCTATGGCGCCAATCAGGCCCGACATAATGTCTACCATGGGCAGGCCCGCACGTGCTGGGGGGCGATCAGGTTCACCGCACAACGTCATTATTCCAGTCATTCCCTGAATGATGGTATCGTAGCCTGGTTGGGTTCGGCGTGGACCTGTCTGGCCAAAGCCGGTGACCGAGAGGTAAATGATCCTCGGGTTAACTGCGGCAAGGCTGTCATAGTCAAGACCATAGCGTTTGAGGTCGCCGGACTTGAAATTCTCAAGTAGAATATCGGAATCGGCGGCGAGACGCCGCACAATGTCCTGACCTTTAGGGTCTTTAAGATTCACGGTAACGCTCTTCTTGCCGCGGTTCGCAGCACGAAAATAATGCGTTCCCCAAATGCGCGTATCATCGCCACCAAGCGCTTCGATCTTGACGACCTCGGCACCAAGGTCACTTAGCATTTGAGCCGCAAAAGGAGCTGCCATGACACGGGACAGGTCGAGAACTTTGAGCCCTGCAAGGGGGAGAGATGACGACATGACTAATTGTTCCCTATATTGGTAAGGTTTCGCGCCGCTGTGTGGCGCAAACTTTGTTATGTGATCCTGTAAATTTCTTTGGCGTTGCCTGCGAAAAATGCGCGCTGTTCCTGCGCTGAAAGACCTCGTGTCAAATGCTTCATTGCGTTGACAAATGTGAGCAAGGGAAACGCAACTTTGTCGACGGGGAAGTTGCTGCCGAACATGCAGCGATTCGCGCCGAACTCAGCAAAGCAGTAGTCAACCCATGGCTTGCATAATTCTGCTAACTCTTCCGATGATGGCGGGCGCTCTCGACCCCGCACCTTTACTATTGCAAGGCGCGATATTGCGAAACCGCCAATCTTTACGGAAACATTGGAGTGAACTGCGAGACGCGACATGCCTGCTTGCCAGTCAGAGAATACCTCATCCGGACGCTCTGCATACGGCCCCACGCCCAGCGGGCCGCCAATGTGATTTAAAACTATAGGCAGTTCTGGAAAACTGCGGGCAAGGTCAGCCACTTCATCCAGTTGGGTATGAAATGCATATAGATCGAGTACATAGCCACGGGCGTGCAAGCGCTCGACGCCCCGTCGGTATTCGTCCTGCATAAGCAGGTTTGCTGATGCGCCCGTTTCACCATAACCCGCAACAGGATCGGGATCGTAGGTTGCACGCGTCCGCACTCCACGGAATCTGCCAGCACCTGCAGCTTCGAGCGCTTCCAAAGCCTCATCAACAGCTGCATCACCAAGGCAAAGGTCAGCCCATCCGATAATCGCAGCTGCTACGTTGACATCGCCTGCTGCCGATTCCGCCTGACCACGAGCGAAATCAACTTCGCCCACAGGCGAAAGATGGTCAAGGCCATCCTCATAATAACCCATTGTGCAGTCGACATAGACAGACGCTGTTATACCCGCAGTCCGGGCATCCGCTTCATAGGCGGCCACAAAATATGCCGGATCCGAGAAGTCCCACAGATGTATGTGGGAATCTATAATCTCGATTGCTGGCTCGATTGGCTGTTCGTCTCCGAGGGCTAACCAGGCTTCGTCTACCGGATGGACGTGCGGCTTTTTGAGACCAGCCATTCCATTTCCTCTCAGTTCAGGACAAAAGTCCGCCGTCAACAGGAAGAATCTGGCCTGTCACCATCGAAGCTCCTTCCCCCGCGAGGAAAGCAATCACCCAGCCGATCTCCTCGGGCTCGGCAAAACGTCCAAGCGGGATCCTCTCTGCCGTGGCTGCTTCTCGTTCAGGATCATTGGTCAGCCGCGCCACCATCGGGGTTCTGACATAGCCTGGAGCGACTGCGTTCACGCGGATATTGCGTGGCGCCCATTCGACTGCCAGTGCACGGGTGAGGTTGACGACCCCACCCTTTGACGCTCGGTAAGAAGGATTTGCGTTAGCTCGCCCAGTGATCCCTGCACTCAAGCCGCCGACTGATGCAACATTGATAATCGAACCGCCGACCGAACGATCAATCATTGAACGCGCGGCCAGCCTGCTGCACAAGAATAGTGATGTCAAATTGACATCAAGAACCTTTTGCCAAACCTCTAGGTCATAATCCACACTGGAGCCCGAGACGTTCATCGCCGCTGAATTGACGAGAATGTCTATTCCGCCAGTTCGTGAAATAATCTGCTCGAACACCGACTCAATTGAAACGGTATCGGCTAGATCAATCAATTGCCCAGATGCTGGGCCAGCATGGTTTGAAGAACTCGCTAAAGCTGAATCCAAGCTTGTCGCATCACGATCTAGAAAGACCGTTTTAGCACCTAGCGAACAAAGCAACTGAGCAGTCGCACGGCCTATACCGCTCGCCGCACCCGTCACTACCGCCGTTTTACCAGCCAGTGACAGGCGCGTTTCGAGAACATTGGCTATGTTCACGCCGGCTCCATGGCCTTTTCGGCTGGGACACCATCGAACAGGAAACCACGCCAATTATCTGCTTGGATTTCTGCGCATAGAGCATTCCACTCTGGCGCACCTCCGGCATAGAAAAGTATCTCGCGTTTTTGCGCTCCTTCTACGTTCTTGTTCACGCCGGTGAACCAGGAGTTTACTTTGCCGATAAGACCCTTAGCCATTTTTTCCGCGCACAGGTCATTCCACCATTCTTGCGCTTCGGGCTGGGGCTCAATCAAGGTAACATTATTTTCCTTCGCATACTGAAGTACGCCGTTGTGCCAATCGATCGCTGTGGCAGAACAACGCGGAATATTGCAGAATACAGTGCCATTCTGCGGCCCTACCAAAGTGAAGAAGTTGGGGAAGTTATCGACCATTAGGCCGAGATAGGTTTTGACGCCTTCTTCCTTCCACACCTGATTTAACGAACGACCGTCCTTGCCAAAGACTTCGATGCGGCTGAGTGAACCGCGAATTGCGTAAAAGCCTGTCGCGTAGACAATGACATCGACTTCATAAAGCTCGCCGTCCGATGTACGTATGCCCTTAGGTTCAACAGCCGTCATCGGCGTTTCGCGCAGGTCGATCAGGTGAACATTATCCTGATTATAGCATTCAAAATATTTAGTTTCCTGCGGAATACGACGGGTGCCATAGCCGTGGTCCGTTGGGATCAGTTTTTCGGCAATGGCGGGGTCGTTCACCCGTTGGCGAATTTTTTTCGCAACAAATTCGGAGACAAGTTTGTTGGCTTCCGGATTTTCGAGATAATCGTGATAGTTGCCTAACCACATACTGAAGCCTGGCCCTTTATAAAGCCTTTCCCAAGTTTCCTCACGTTCTTCGGCAGGCACATCAAGCGTATCTTTGTCGATCCATTTGTGCGGGAAGCCCGACATAGTCGTGTTACAGAATTCATTCAGCTTGTCGTAATTCGCTTTGATTTCGTCCATTTCCTCCTGGCTAACCGGAGCATTGCCCAATGGGCAGCACCAGTTGGGGGAGCGTTGAAATACGTAGAGGTCCTTTGCGACCTTCGCCATTTCCTGGATGACTTGCACGCCCGAAGCCCCCGTTCCGACCACCGCGACACGTTTACCAGTAAAGTCGATGTTTGCGCCCTTGTTGCTGTTCGGATCTCGCGGCCAGCGCCCTGTATGCCACCAGTCACCTTCGAAGGTATGAATGCCTGGGACGTTGGGCATTTGCGGCGCGGACAACGGACCCATGGCCGAAAACAGGAAACGGGTTGTGATTGGCGCAGAGCCGCCCTCTTCCAACTGCACCGTGTAATACTTGTTTTCATTGTCCCAAGTTGCCGTGCGGACACGCTGATTAAAAAGATAATCCTTGCGAATATCCATTAAATCAGCGGCGGTTTGCAGGTACGACAGCACCTCTGGCTGCCCGGCAAAACGTTCCGTCCAGTTGAAGTTCTGCTTCAGTTCTTCAGACCAGAAATAGCTGTAGGTATGACTTTCGGAATCGACGCGGCAACCGGGGTAGCGGTTCCAAAACCACGCACCACCAACGTCAGGCGCACCTTCAATCCCTTTTACACGAAAGCCTTGCTCCCGCAGCTTGTAAAGCTGATACATTCCGGTGATGCCTGCGCCAATGACAACTGCGTCAAAATCTGGCTGCTTGCCCATTTTCATCTCCCAAATTATCCAAAAATGCTTGAGCTTTTTGCTCGTCTCCTCGGGGCTTCAGAACTTGAAGGATGCCTGAAGCATTATTTCTCGTCCACGCGAAATTACGCCGCGCTGTTCACCTATCGCCCCAGGCACGCTAGCCCCACCTGTACGGTCCGCCGCGTAGCTAAGGTAATATTCGTTCGTCAGGTTTTTGCCGATCAACGCCAGCTTCCACCGCTCGCTCTCGCTAGTGTAGGCGATGCTGGAGTTGAGCAGCCAAAACGAATTCTGTTTGCTCGCCTCGACAAGCGTATCGGCAGCATAATAGCTCCCAGAATATTGAGCATCACCTGAAAGTTCCAGCTCACCCGAACCGACGGGGAACGCAGCGATGGCACCGACATTGCCCGACCACTCGGGCGATCGCGCAGGCGCGCGGCCTTCGAAATCCTGTTGCAGCGTCAGCGCAGTGGCGTTGACAAACGAACAGTTCGGTGGCGGCGTTGCGGTTGCCCGTGTCGTTCCGGTCGGGAATGCATAGGCATAACACTGGCCGACGAAATTGTGGAAGCGGTTGCGGACCCACGCGACTGCTCCGTGGACAGATAGGATATCGTTTACGCGCAATTTCGCCTCGAGTTCGGCACCCTTCTGCTTAAGCTCGCCAGCATTGTTGATGTTGTAGGCAAGCGCGGCTGGATCGAAGGTGTTAACCTGAAGGTTGGAAAATTTGTAAGTGTAAGCCGCGAGACTCAATCGCAAACGATTGTCGAGGAACAAGCCCTTGGCACCCACTTCAAAGCCTTTGGCTTTTTCAGAATCGAAATCTATCGAATCAATTGTTGTCACAACTGACAATGGATTTGTCAGGCCAAAACCACCCGATTTAAACCCGGTTTTATAAGCAACAAATACTGTCCTGTTCTGGTCAGGACGCCAAGACAACGTAATTTCGGGCGAAAGATTGTTGTCCTTAAATCTTCCTGCGAGAATGCCGGGAGTTTTGTCGGTTGAGGTTGCGAATATCGTATTCTGTGTGGCGAAACCGCCTACACCGTAACTATTGTATTGGCTGGAGCGCTTCTTTTCTTGAGTCCAGCGCACGCCGCCAGCAAGTTCGAGCGTTTCCAGTATATCCCAGCGCAACTGACCAAACACAGAAAGAGTGTTGCCAACTTGGCTCGGCACCTTAGCGAAAGAGTCGAAACGCCCAGTTGCTGCCTGGTAGTTCGAGGTTCGCAGCGATACGTCGTTGTTCATGTTGGTCTTAGTGTGACCATAGTAACCACCTAGCATGAAGTTCAATGTACCATCGAACTTGCTGCTCAACCGCAGTTCCTGCGAAAAGGCCTTTTCGCCTGTGTGCTCGAACATTGCGAGTTGCGAATAGACTGTGTGGTCCAGACCGCCGAACCAGTCATATTTCACGTTACTGTAGCCGGTAAGTGAATCGAGCACGAGTGCGTCACCGACCTGCTTGTCGATACCAAGTGACGCCGTGAACGCGCGCAGTTTACCCCGGTTGCGGCCGGAACTTGAAAACGCGGGCATGCCAGTGGTGATTACCGCTGGAACGTCGCCGGTAGAAACATTGCGGTCTACACTACAATCTCCTGTCGGGTCAGCAATGCCGTAGACGCGGGGCAAACCGCCCGTACAGGGACCTACGTTTTGCAGCGCTACACCCGGTCCGGCGTCGTCAGTTTTAGCACCAAAGATCTTAAGTCTAACCTTGAGCGTAGAGTCGGGCTCATAGACAATCGTTCCCCGCGCCAAAAGCTCCTTGGAGCCGGGTCGCGGATCTGACGTTCCGGGAAGCTGTGCAGCCTCGATAGGCGCGCCGCTGGCAGCGCTGTAGAACGGATTAGCGATTGGTTGCGCAGTATTTCGGATCCAGCCATCAAGGTTCGAATATTTGACCGCTAGGCGAATGCCTAGCGTTTCGCTGAGCGGGCCGGAGGCCACACCTTCTAGCGACATCTCGTCGCCGACAAATTCGTAACCACCTTTGACTGCGAACGTCCAGTCGCGGGTCGGATCAGCTGTGGTAAGTGAGATAACACCAGCCGTATTGTTCTTTCCAAAGAACAGTGATTGTGGACCTTTTAGGATTTCGGTTTGCTGAAGGTCAAAGAAACCCAGTTGGGCGACGTGGCCGTTACTGGTCTGGACACCGTCGATCGCGACCGAAACAGCCTGTTCGAAACCAGTCTGATTGGCCGGAGAGCTGATGCCACGGATGGCGATACTACTGCCACCGTTAGCTCCAAAGTTGGCAACAATAACAGTGGGCGTGAGCTGGCCAATCGAAGTCAGATCGGCCGAGTCATAACGCTGGAGGTCTTCTGCAGTCATCGCGCTGACGACTACGGGCACGGCCATCAGCGTTTCGCCCTGACGCCTTGCGGTAACGACAATGTCTTCTACTGCAGCCTCTTCGCTCTGCATTTCGTTGGAGGGAGCGCCTTCACTTTGCGCCTTCGCCGCCTGCGGTGCAATAAAGCCGGAAATCGCAACTGACCCCAGTAGCAAGCCTTTTACAGAAGCTTTCATTGTCCACCCCTCTCCAAAAACAATTGTTTGTTTTATTGCTATGCTCTGAGTCTATGGCAGTTGTCAAGACTCGTTTGAGTTCGACTCGAACGGATTTTTCGGGAGTTTGGAATGACAGGACGCAAGAAAATGGGTGCCGGAACCCATAGCTCCGGCACCCATTTTTTGTAACTCGATCAGGACGATCTGACCGGGATTTAAAATTTGACGGAAAGTTCCATTCCAATCGTCCGCGGCTCACCGGGATATGCCGTATTCAAGCCGCTCGATGCACCAAGTGCATAACCTGCGATGTTGTAAACATTCTTGGTAAGGTTGCGGACAAAAAGCGCGGCTGAAACCTCGCTCTCCATGATGTTCTTCCAATCAAAACGCATGCCAATGGTGTGATACCCTTCCAAGCGAGTGCCGGGCGTGGATGTACCGTTGGTGCTTGAGAAGAACGTGTGAGTCTGACCGTAATAGTCGCCGCGCAAGCTCATTTCACCCAACTTTTCCGCGACTGGAAGAGTTAAAGTCACATTGGCTGAGCCTGACCATTCCGGACTATCTGAGTAAGTGTCGACCAACAGATTACCTGCGAACGGAATAGGCACAGAGTTTTTCGTATATTTCGCGTCAGTATAAGCCAAATTCACGCCAACGCTCAGCCAGTCGGTGAGACCGAAGTTGCCATCTACTTCGATGCCCTTGGTAACGGCTTCTGGCACGTTCACTGTAAAGCCTGCCGGGTTGCCGCCAACAATGGCATAAAGAGCCCGCTGCGCGTCCTTAACTTCAACGCGATAGGCGGCCACATTGAATTGAACCGGCGCGCTGCCAATAAACCCGTTGAACTTATAGCCCAGTTCAACGTCCCGCACCTTTTCATTCTTGAAAAAGTTTGCTGGTCGTCCTGTCAAGGGATCTACAAAAGGCGCCACGGTCCCGTTCAGGTTTCCTGAGCGGAAGCTGCCGCGCTGGTTGATATAGACCATATTGTTTGAGTCAATTTGGTACTGAAGGCTGGCGTTCCATGCAGGAGCCTTGAGTTTCTCGCTCTGCGTGGCTGCGGGAGAATTGGGATCAACCCCGAAAACATTGCCTGCCGCCTGGCTGATACCAACTTTTTCCCAAGTATAGCGTGCACCCAATGTCGCGGTCAAACTATCGGTAATCTCATAGCCAACCTGAGCAAAAATTGCCTTGGAGGTCTGGCGATTACGATAGGCGTAGGAAATGTCGGCGATTCCTCCTGGGACAACGTCAGCGCCAATGTTGATCGGAATAATCTCAAAGCGCTTCTGCTTCGAGAAAAATACACCTGCAGTATAGTTCAACCGACCGTCAGCAGCCTCGCCCTGAACCTGCAACTCGTTGCTGAAAGTTTCCGAATTGAAGGTCTGCCCACCAGGAGTGCCTGTAGCGTTAATGCCGGCAAGTTTGAACAGCCACAGCCCACCGAACGGTCCGCCCGCAAGGTTCCCTGGTGTTGTAGCCTTGCCATCCATATAGCTGAAAATATTTTTGATTTTGGCATTCTCTCCAATTTCAATCTCGGTTGAGTTCGAAACGAAGAGATTCTTGGCCCGATGCGGAAGATCATATTGCAGCCATACCTTATAAGGATTGGCGCGCGCAAATTGTGTATAGCCCTCAACACCGCCTGGCCAGAACCCTGGTGCTGCCGGTCCATTGTTGGCACCATAAATCAGATCAAGCGTGGCAGTTAGAATATTTCCCGATGTATTAGGAATGTGCGTTGTTCCGTTGCTGGTAAACTGACTTGCGGCTTGGTCAGCAATGGAGACTCCAGCACATCCAGCGACAGTTCGCACACAGGCAGGCGCGGAGTTGTACGTGTAGATGCCGCCCGCACCCTCCGTACCTTTGACCCGATCATATTGGACAATAGTGACGTTCTTGATGGCATCGCTGGGAGTCAGCAAAATCGTTGCGCGTCCAGATCGGCTGTTCTTGTCGCCCAGCGTGTTACCGGTGTTGATGTTTGTGATGTATCCGTTGCCCTTCGTCGCATCGAATGCAAGGCGGACTGCCAGCTTATCTTCGACAAGAGGTAAATCGATAGCAGCTTGCATCTGTCCATAGTCGCGCGAAGCGCCACGCAGGATGACATATCCCGAAAATTCGTTTCCAGGCATTGGCGTCGAATACAACACCGCACCACCGGTTGCGTTGCGTCCGAACAGCGTACCTTGCGGGCCTTTCAGAACCTGAATTGATCCGAGGTCAAAGAACGCCGTTGCAGTGTTGCCAGGCGTATACGGCGCTTCATTCAGGTAAGTCAGAACCGCAGGACTCGTCCCCGAAAAGGGATCAAGCGTTTGACCACGTAGCGTGAAGCTAAGTTGGTTCGAGTTTTGACCATTCTTGACCTGCAAGCCTGGTACCAGCGAGCCCATATCCTGCTCGCTCGTGATGTTCTTTTCTTGAAGCGTGTCCGCATCAAAAGCGACAACAGAGACGGGAACGCGGGACAGTTTTTCCTCGCGGCGCTGTGCCGTAACGACGATATCCTGCACGGCATCTTGCTCAGCCGCCTGCTCCTGCACTTCCTGCGCAAATGCCGGCGTTGCTGCTCCAAACATGGCAGCCGCACTAACTCCGCACATCAGAGCAAAAGCTGTTACTTTTCGGTCATTGTTCGATTTAATCGCGGGCATCACACAGCCTCCCCTTCATTGATCCATTGTGACTTGCTGGACTCTATAGCAGCTGCCTGCAAAAAACAAACAGTTGTTTATTCGCGTCTGCCATGTTGAAGGGGTTCTGTCAAGAGCTTGCAAACTTCACCCGCGAACCGACAAGTTTTGAGAGTTACCGGCGCAGATTATGTGCATGTTTTCGCTCAACGACCGCGCCAGGCGAGGAGCTTTCCTTGCGTTGACACACGTCATTATCCGCATCTCGCCGCAAGACTCACTCCAACTTTTGATTCGACAGCTAATGATGGCGTTCAGTAAGCCGCATGAATTCTATAATGTTGAGTTTTAGCGCTTCCGCCAAGGTCACAATGTCTTGATGATCGCCGAGAAGTCGAGACCGCCCTGCCCGGCCTTTTCAAAGGCCTCGTAGAGCGCCGCCGCCTTTTCGCCCATCGGCACATCGGCATCTACCGAGGCTGCGGCCTCCATCGCGAGCTTCAAGTCCTTGAGCATCAGCGCCGTGGCAAAGCCGCCCTGATAGCCATTGTCCGCAGGTGACTGCGGGCCGACGCCGGGGACAGGGCAGTAGCTGGTCATCGACCAGTTCTGGCCCGACGCTTTGGACGAGATGTCGTAGAAGGTCTGGAGGTCGAGACCGAGTTTCTCGGCAAGTTTGAACGCCTCGCAAGTCGCTATCATCGATGCGCCGAGCAGCATGTTGTTGCAGATCTTCGCTGCCTGCCCCGCTCCGCTCGCGCCTGCATGGATCACCGCCTTGCCCATCGCGGCAAGGATCGGCTCGGCGCGCGCAAAGGCGCTGTCAGTTCCACCGACCATGAAGGTCAGCGTACCACCATTGGCAGCAGCTATACCACCTGATACCGGCGCATCGACCATTTCATAGCCCGCCGCCGTTGCATCCGCGGTCACCTTGCGTGCGGTATCGACATCGATGGTCGAGCAATCGAGCAGGATTGCACCCTTGGGTGCATGACCGATGACATCGCCTTCGTACACGGAATCGACGATCTTGCCATTGGGCAGCATCGAGACAACGGCCTCGACATCGGCCACTGCCTCGCGCACGCTGGTGAAGGTCGCGCAGCCATTGTCCTGCGCCCGCGCCAACGCCTCTGCCGACAGGTCAAACGCGTTGACGCCATGCCCCAATTTCACAAGGTTCGCGGCCATCCCACCGCCCATATTGCCGAGACCGATGAAAGCTATTTTCATGTTCATTGTCCTTTCCAATTGCCTGGGCGCTTTTCGACAAAGGCGGCCATGCCTTCCTTCTGGTCCTCGCTGCCAAACAGGCCGTGGAACAGGCGGCGCTCGAACACCACGCCCTGCTGAAGGGTTGTTTCAAAAGCGGCGTTGACCATTTCCTTGGCAGCAATGGCAGCGAGCGGCGCCATGCCAGCGATAGCCTCGGCAGTTTTCACCGCCTCATCAACCAGATCGGCTGCAGGAACCACCTTTGCTACCAGCCCGGAACGCTCGGCTTCGGCAGCGTCCATCATCCGGCCCGTCAGGCACATTTCCATTGCCTTCGCTTTGCCGATGGCACGGGTCAACCGCTGCGATCCGCCCATACCGGGGGTGACTGCCAGCTTGATTTCGGGCTGGCCGAATTTGGCATTGTCGCCAGCGATAATGAAATCGGCCATCATGGCAAGTTCGCACCCGCCGCCCAGAGCAAAGCCGCTGACTGCCGCAATCCAGGGCTTGCGCGTTGCTGTGACGCGATCATAGCCCGCAAAGAAGTTGCTGCCATACATGTCGGCAAAGCTTTGCGACGACATTTCCTTGATATCCGCGCCGGCGGCAAAAGCCTTTTCGCTGCCGGTCAGCACGGCACAACGTTGGCTGTCATCGGCATCGAACTTTGCAAAGACGTCAATCAGATCGGCAAGCACTTGCGAATTCAGCGCGTTCAGCGCCTGCGGCCGGTTTAGCGTGATCAGCGTAACGGCACCGCGCTGTTCGACCAGAATCGTTTCGTAACTCATAGGGGCTTCCATTCTTCCTTGGTGGGCAGCGGCGCGAATATCGCGTCCAGCAGCGCATCAGTCACATCTTCAGGCGAGGAGGGATTCCATTTGGGTGCATTGTCCTTGTCGACAATCACCGCACGCACGCCTTCGGCAAAATCGGGGCGGACAAGCACGCGGGACCCGATGCGATATTCCATCACCATATTGTCGGCAAAGGCTTCAAGACCGGCACTTTCCTGCAATTGGCGCAGCGCGACCTTGCAGGTCTGCGGCGATTTCGTGCGCAGGGTGGCGAGTTCCTTCATCGCCCAGTCGCTGTCATCGGCCTCAAGGCTCGCCAAAATGTCTTCGTAACGGTCTGAGGCGAAATGACGGTTGATGTCGAATAGATTGCCGACGATCCTCGCTTCGGGGGCTTTTGCAGCCAGCGTGCCCAAAATGCCGTCGATGCGTTCGACATCCTCGGTCGCAATCCGTGCCTTGGCTTCGGCCAGCGACTCGCTGGAAAGATAATGGGTGGCCAAGCCAAGCTCGAGGCATTCCGCGCCATCGAGCCGCGCGCCGGTCAGCGCAAGGAATTGCCCGACGCGTCCCCCAAGCCGGGAGAGAAACCAGCCGCCGCCGACGTCGGGGAACAGGCCGATGCCGGTTTCGGGCATGGCGAAACGGGTATTCTCGGTTGCCACGCGGAACCGCGCAGGCTGGCTGATACCTACGCCGCCGCCCATAGTGATGCCGTCCATGAAGGCCACCACAGGCTTAGGGTAGGTGAATAGCAAATGGTTCAATTGATATTCGTCGTGGAAGAATTTGCGCCCACTCTCACCATTGTCGTTGAGCGCCGAATTGCGCAGGAAGGCAATGTCGCCGCCCGCGCAAAAACCGCGCCCCTCGGCATGGTCGATGATCACGCATTTGACCTTGCTGCTCTTCTTCCATTTGAGCAAAGCTGCGGTAATCGCGTGTACCATGTCCAGCGTCAGCGCATGAATCGCCGAGGGACGGGTCAGACTAATGATGCCTGCATGGCCATCAATTCGGATCAGAACATCATTGGTCATTTTAACTCAGGCCAGCATTTTTCTGGGCTCTGCTCGAATCGAGCAATCATATATTTTTCGGCAAACGCCAGCGCCGCCCTTGCTCCAGAATAGAAGCGCTCAGCCTCAGACTCAGACATATGTAGTTGATCAAGCTTAGCATCAAATATCCGCCATTGCCTTTTCCCATTATCTGCCTGCTCAGCCCGAGATGTTTTGCCTTCATATTTTTTTGGAAGGTTCCTCTGCATTGCCAACATCAAAACAGCGGAACTTCGGAATATCCACTCTGCTACATAGAGCCATCCCAACCGTTGCATTAGGCCCCCCGGGAGATTTGTGCGGCCACTTGGCCGCGAACCCAGATCGTGCCCAATATCACAGGTCTGAAAATGGAATGTAAAAACTCGACCGTGGTTAGGCAGGCCCAAACACATTCGCCTTATCACAGGATCAGAATATAGTGGCACAGTATGAGCATGGAATCCAAACTGCGCGTATTGGAAAGTCCGCCAATTTACTGAACAAGAGACCGGATCAAATGCTTTGATCCTAGCGACGATCCCAAAATACGCTTCTCGTATGCTGGTATCATACTCGTTTAATCGAGCCCAATATTTGTGCCCGTGGTTGGACCCGGAAGGCTCCAGCCAGTCCGATCCCTGCACGTCGATGTCGTCACCTTGTGCCAAAGATGTCAGAAAAGTCATTGGCGCAACAGATCCCGGCCAACAATCATTCGCATGACCTCATTGGTGCCTTCAAGGATCGAATGCACGCGCAGGTCGCGCCAGAAACGCTCGATCGGATAGTCACGCAAATAGCCATAACCACCGAACAGTTGCAGCGCCTTATTTACCACCTCGCTGCCATTGTCGGTCGCGAGGCGCTTGGCCATGGCCGAGAAGCGGCTCTTGTCCGGCGCATTGGCGTTGACCTTGCACGCGGCCAGATAGAGCAGCGCGCGCGACGCCTCGAGGTCGGTCGCCATATCTGCGAGCATGAATTGCGTGTTCTGGAAATCGGCAACCGGCTGGCCAAATTGCTGGCGCTCCTTGGTATATTTGACCGCCTCATCGAGGCAGCGTTGCGCCCCACCCAATGAGCAGGCACCAATATTCAACCGCCCGCCATCAAGCCCAGCCATCGCAAAGCGGAAGCCATCACCTTCCGCACCGACGCGGTTGGCGACAGGCACGCGGCAATCTTCGAAGATGACCTGTGCGGTGGGCGATGCATTCCAGCCGAGCTTCTTTTCCGGCGCGCCAAAGCTGAGGCCCGGCGTATCTTTGTCGACGACAAGGCAGCTTATGCCCTTCGCCTTCTCATCGCCGGTTCGGACCATCGTCACATAAATATCATTTACTCCAGCACCCGAGATGAACTGTTTGGTGCCGTTGACCACATAATGATCACCATCGCGCCGCGCGCTTGTCTTGAGCGCCGCTGCGTCCGAACCCGAACCGGGCTCGGTCAGGCAATAGCTGGCAATCTTTTCCATGCTGACCAAGTCGGGAAGGTAGCGCGCCTTCAGCTCTGCCGAGCCAAAGGTGTCGATCATCCACGCCGCCATATTATGGATAGAAATGAAAGCGCTAGTCGCTGGACAGCCAAAGGCCATTGCTTCCATAATCAGTGCGGCCTCTAGACGTCCAAGGCCGATCCCGCCGCTCTCCTCGGAAATATAGATAGCGCCAAAGCCCAGATCCGCTGCTGCCTTAATCGTCGCTCTGGGAAAGATGTGCTGTTCATCCCATTCGGCCGCATTGGGAACTATCGCATCCAAGGTGAACTTGCGCGCCATATCCTGAATGGCAAGCTGGTCTTCGGTAAGCTCGAACTGGCTGCTCATTTTCTAGACTACCTTCGTTCGTGAAACGAGTTGCGGGAGGTAGCCAAGCCACCTCCCGCGCTTCGAACGGTCCGAAAATTCGACTGTGGGATGAGAGAGAAGAGGAGAGGACATCCGCACGACCGTTCGAAACTTTGAATACAATCACCCCATCGTCGGAATGATGAACGCGTTGGTCCCGTCAGGCGAACCATCGGGCCAGCGGGCGGTGACCTTCTTCACCTTGGTCCAGAATTTGATGCCTTCCATGCCATATTGGTCGGTGTCGCCAAAGCCAGAGCGTTTCCAGCCGCCAAAGCTGTGATAGGCAACCGGCACCGGGATTGGCACGTTGATGCCGACCATGCCGACATTGACGCGCGAAGCAAATTCGCGCGCGGCGTGGCCATTGCGGGTGAAGATCGCGACGCCATTGCCATATTGGTGCTTGCTGGGAAGGCTCAATGCTTCCTCAAAATCCTTGGCCCGCACCATCTGCAGCACGGGTCCGAAAATCTCTTCCTTATAACTTTCCATGTCGGTGGTGACATGGTCGAACAGGGTCGGGCCGATGAAATAGCCTTCCTCATGCCCCTGCAGCTTATAGCCGCGCCCGTCGATGACGAGTTCGGCGCCTTCATCGGCGCATTTCTGGATCCAGCCTTCGACCTTCGCCTTGTGCTGCGCCGTGACCACTGGGCCATAATGCGCGTCGGGATCAGTCGAGATACCAAGCTTGAGCGCATGGATCGCCGGGATCAGCTTTTCCTTCAGCCGTTCGGCCGTATCATCGCCCACTGGCACCACTACAGGCAGCGCCATGCAGCGTTCGCCCGCTGAACCAAAGGCAGCTCCGGTCAGATCATTCACCACCTGATCAAGATCAGCATCAGGCATCACGATCCCGTGATTCTTCGCTCCGCCCATCGCCTGCACGCGCTTTCCGGCAGCGACGCCGCGATTGTAGACATAATGCGCGATATCGGACGAGCCGACAAAGCTCACCGCGCTGATCGCTGGATGATCGAGGATTGCGTCGACCATTTCCTTGTCGCCATGCACGACCTGGAATATCCCTTCGGGCATTCCGGCTTCGAGGAACAGTTCGGCGATGCGATTTGGCACGCTCGGATCGCGCTCAGATGGCTTCAGGATGAAGGCGTTGCCGACGCTGGTGCACACCGCACCCATCCACAACGGGATCATCGCCGGGAAGTTGAACGGCGTGATACCAGCTCCAATCCCGAGCGGCTGGCGCATCGAGTAAACATCAATACCCGGGCCAGCACCTTGCGTATATTCGCCCTTCAACACATGCGGCAGGCCGCAGCAGAATTCGACAACCTCCAGCCCGCGCTGGATATCACCCTTGCTGTCGGCGATCACCTTGCCATGCTCGGCCGAGAGCATGTGCGCCAGTTCGTCCATATGCTTTTCAATCAGCACCTTGAAATCGAACATCACGCGCGCACGCCGCTGCGGGTTCATCGCTGCCCAGCCCGGTTGCGCCTTTTGTGCTGCCGCCACCGCCAGATCGAGCACCGACTTATCGCCGAGCGCCACACGCCCCTGCACGCCGCCATTATTGGGGTCCATGATATCGCTGAACCGCGAAGCCGCAGGCGCCCCGCCCACAAGGAAATGATCTATCTGACGCATGGAAACCCTCTCTCAAAAGCGTGCCACGGCTATTGCTGGAATCCACAATTGCAGGCAACAAACATGTTTGCTATGCATGGCTGCAATTATGCAGGTACGCGACTGGAACGACTATCAGGCATTCATTGTCGTGGCTCAAACCGGGCAAATCGCGCGTGCAGCCAAGAAAATGGGTGTCGATGCGACAACAGTCGGCCGGAGGCTGCGAAGGCTGGAAGGGCAAATCGGTTCGACGCTGTTCGAACAAACGCGCGAGGGACAAGCGCTTACCGAAGCCGGAGAGAAGCTGCTCGCCTCAATAGAGATTATGGCAACGGCAGCGGAAACCGCACAGCCGACACAGGCCAGCGGACGCGGTCTAAGCGGAACGTTGCGCATCAGCGTTGCTGAAGGCTTTGGGTCATGGTTTTTGACCCGCCACATCCCGGCATTTGTAGAGCGATTTCCTGACCTTCATCTGGATCTAGTAGCTAGTAGCGGCTTCCTCAGCCCTTCCAAACGAGAAGCAGACATTGCCGTAGTCCTCTCACGACCAAAGGCCGGGCATGTCATCGCGCAAAAACTCGCAACCTACAAATTGCGGCTGTACGCCAGCAACGCCTATCTTGCGCAGAACGGCTCACCCTCTGCTCTCAACGAACTCGGAACAGAGCATCATTTGATCGGCTACATTCCCGACCTACTCTATGCGCCAGAGCTCAACTATCTCGACGATTTGGTACCAGGATTGAGACCAGACATTCGAACATCTAGCATCATCGCTCAGCACCGGCTTATCGCGGTCGGTGCGGGCATTGGTGTACTTCCTTGCTTCATTGGCGATATAGACGAAACGCTGATGCCGATTTTCCCGGAGGCCACGATTAGCAGGAACTTCTGGCTTGTAACCCATAAGGACAATCGCTCGCTCGAGCGGATCAAAGCAGGAAAGGACTGGCTGCTTGAGATTGTTAAACTCGACAGGATGCTGCTGTGTCCTGCGCAGTGAGGAAAAATAACTATCGCGACGAACTTTCAGCGCAGTTCGAAACAGCGCTTATCCAGGCATCAATTTCAGCTTCGACCCAAACGGCGCATTTAGGACCCAGCGACCGCGAGTGCGGAAATCGCCCTTCCCCCATACGCTTGTAAACTGCAGACCGGCTCAATCCAACTCGCTTCATGACTTCAGGCAGGCGGATAAGGCGGGATGGTGTAGACCCTGAACTGGCGACCGTGCTGCTGGTGACGCCTTCGCCGTCAACTTGTGCCATTTTTTCCATACTAAAGCTCCATCTACCGGGCTGAAAGGTCGCGATTGATGACATCGCGGACATGTTCTGCGAGCAGTTTGGCCACAAGCCGCGACGTGCCTACAGCCCAGCGGGGCCTGATCTCCTGCAAGTCTTCGCCCAAAGCCTCGGCCAAAGTTGTCGGCAACGCCCTGAACAGCTCATCCCAGAACTGGCCCATGTCCTGGTGCATCCATTCCGACGCCAGTTCTTCATGTCCGGCAAGTGCAAGCGCTAATATGCCTTTGGGCGGAACTCCCGAGACACTAAGCAGTCGAAGCGCCTCATCGGTCGTCACCGGTCTCGTCCCGCGAATGACGCCCAATAGCGCATCCTTGTGAAGGCCTGTCTCGCGCGCAATCGTTCGACGGGCCTTGGTGGACCCATCGATTGCCTTTGCCAATGTGCGCGCCAACACCGGATCGACACCGGGTCGCTCGGCGATTTCCATATGCATGGATGGATGTCCTTTCTTGCTTCTAGCCATTGATTCGACTCAATATTGCGAGACCTACCCTGTAGGAAACAGAAAAGAACATTAGAAGAACATACAGGATTTCCTATTTTGAGACGATTCGGGTGGGTGGCTGTATTCCCTGCCCGCGCTGGCCGATTCTCCGGTCACTTATGGCGCCTGATTGACGGCTTTTGGCGCTTTTCTAGTCGGTGCTTGCCGCTCTTCCGGAATTCTCAATCCCAATCGACCACTCCGGGCGCATTCCGCTTTCCTATCGCTCTCCTAGCGCGCCATTGAGAACAGACAGCGAACAACACCGCTGCCACCCCTCTCGATGGAGAATGCATCAATGACCACAATATCCCTCAAACCCCGTATCGGCAAAATGACGGGTCTGGCGCTTCCGATCGCGATCGCAGCGCTCGCGGCAACGGCTGCTTATGCCGGTGCCGACACCACTTTCACCCCGGCGCTCACCAAGTTCACCGACTTTCTCGAAGGCTCGGGTGGCAAGATCATCACCGTGCTGAGCCTTGCAGGCGGCCTTATCGGCCTTGCCTCGGGACGCTTCACGCTGAGCCAGATCGCGGTGCCGGTCGCCGTTGGCATCGGCGTTGGCACCGGTGTGCCGATTGTCACCTCGACCATCACTGCTGTGATCTGATCGGCACAGGAAAAGGAGGGTGGCGTCATGACGGACAGATATCTTGTTCCCAAGCGGCTCGACGATCCGGAGCTAATCGGCTTCTGGACGCTCGACGAGTTTGCCGGGATCATCATCCCCTTCACCTGGGGAATCCTCAGCCAGCATATCTTCATCGGCATTATCGTGTCAGCCGGAGCCTGGTTCACCTTGCGGAAGGCAAAAGCAGGGCGTGCCAGTTCATGGGTACTCCATGCCGCTTATTGGTATCTGCCTTCGGGGTTTACCGGTCTTGTTGCAACGCCGCCCTCCCATTGCCGGCTTGTGGCCGGGTGAGGGAATAATCATGCTAACCCATATTTCGCACGAGCGCAGCCAGTCGCTCCTTCGCCAGAGAAATCTGCTCGCGCTCACCAGCGTCGCGCTTGGCCTGGCGCTGGTTGTGACCGGCGGACTTGCTGCAACCCGCGACCGCGAGGTCGTGCTGGTGCCAACGATCGCTAAGCCCTTGAGCATTTCAAAAAGCGGGGTGAGTGCCGACTATCTCGAGCTGGTAACCCGCGATGCCTCGCTGATGCTCCTCAACCGCAGTCCCGAAGGGCTCGATTACTGGATGGCGCAGATCCTCGAACTCGCCTCGCCTGCCCATCATGGCAGCCTCAAGGCCGAGCTGGTGCGGATTGTCGAGGAACAGCGCGGCTCGGATGTAACGCAGGCCTTTGTCATCAAGGGCCTCATCGTCGATCCGAACAAGCTGACCTCGGAAGTGCATGGCACCCTGAAAACGCTTGTCGGCGCGCAGGTCATTGCGAGCGACGAACGCCGGTTCCGTTTCGACTGGAGCTACCAGGGCCTGCGCCTGGGGCTCGCTGGCTTCACCCAGATCAACACGCCCGAAAATCCAGAGGAGAATGACGATGCGGAATAATCCCGTCCTTTGCATCTGTGCGATTGCGGCTTGCCTGATGCCAGGCGCTGCCTTTGCCGACCAATACAAACAAGCTGCCGACAATGCGCGGATCGAATGCGTGGTTTCCAAACAGGAACTCACCCGCATCGCGCTCATCGGCGACCAGTTTGCCAGCGTCTCGAAAATCTCGAGCGGCATGCCCTATAATGATTTTGCGGTCACAAACGAGCCGGTGCGCGGCGACATCTATATCTCGGTCCCCGAAACCTATGCGGCAGGTTCGATCAGCTTCTTTGCCACCACCAAGAAGGGATTTGTCTATAAATTTGCCTGCAAGGCAGAGACAATCGAAGCGCAGCAGCTGTTCATCAGCAATCCGGCCTTGGCCAAGAGCGATGCTGCAAATTGGGAACAGCAGACCCCGCAAAACCAAAGTGCTGCCCGTCTCATCCAGGCGATGGCGACCGACCAGACAATCGAAGGTTTTGAAATCCGCCAGTCGCCAAGCCCTGCAGCGCGGGTCGGTAATCTCGAAATCCAGCTGATCGCTGAATATCGGGGTGCAGCACTTCTCGGCAAGGTCCTTCGCCTCACCAACCGCGGCAAGAAGCCATTGCCGCTCGCCGAACGCGATCTCGCGCCCAAGGACACGCTTGCGATCAGCTTGAACGCACCAAGCCTTGCTGCGGGTGCTTCCACCACCGCCTTCATTGTCGGCGCAAATGGAGAATCTGGTCATGACTGAACCCGCAACCCCAGGCGCAAATCCGCAAGCCCAATCTCAATCTCAATCGCAAACGCAGTCAGCTTCGCACCCGCCATCCCTGTCGCTTGCAGCGCTCAACGCACGCACGGCGAAACGCCAGCAAATGCTCCTGGGCACCGTCGGCGCGCTCCTGTTGAGCGGTGCCAGCTGGTTCATCTTCGGTGGAGACGGCGAGACCGATAGCGACAAGACCGCAGCGGCACAGGAGATCGATACGACCGGTCTTGTGAACCGCAATCTCTCGCACAAGGAATTTGTCGCAAGCTATGGCAACCGGCTCGATGCGATTGCGCGCGAGCAAAAGGCGATGAAAGAGGCGGCCCTCCCGCGCGAAGATGTCGAAGCGCAGATGGCAGCACTCAAAGCCGAGAACCAGGCGATGCGGGTCGACGGACAAGCGGCGATCGATGCGGTCTCTGCCGAAAACGCCGCATTGAAGGGCCAGCTTGCCGCACAGGCAGCTGCGCCCCCTCCCCCGCCGGTTCCGGCTTATGGTCCGCAAGCTGGCGGTTATGACGCGCGTGGCCGTGCTGGCAATGTCACTGGCAGCCAAAGCCTATCCGGACCAGATGCAGGCGGCATGCTGCCGCCGGGCGAGGTCAAGCTGTTGAGCTTCGGCAATGACAAGACGAGCGGCGGTCTCAAGGCATCGCGTCCCGACCTGCCGCCGCTGCTCGTTGAGGATAGCCCAGACTATCTGCCGCCCAACAGCTATGCGCCTGCAACGGTGATCGTCGGCGTCGATGCGTCGGCAGGCGTTTCGAGCCAGACCGATCCGCTGCCTGTGGTGTTGCGGATTACCGGCCCTGCCCGATCGGTCATGCAAAATGGCCGGGTGCTGACGACCAGGCTCACCGGCTGCGTGGTCAATGGCTCGGCGCGCGGCGATCTTTCCTCCGAGAAAGTCTATGTGAAGCTCGCCAAGATGACCTGCGACCAGCCCGGCGGGCGGGTCGCGGTCTCCGAGGTCAAGGGCTTTATCAGCTTTGCCGGCAAGTCGGGCGTGCGCGGCCGCGTTGTCAGCCGTGAAGGCAGTCTGGTCTCCCAGGCGCTTCTCGCCGGGATCATCGGCGGCTTCGGGCGCGGATTTTCAGCCAATGCCAATAGCGTTTTTTCCGGCGTCACCACCAATGCCGATGGCAGCCGCTCGAAGCTGTCAGCAGGCGACATATTGGGTGGTGGGCTTGGCCAGGGTGCGGGCGATGCCGCCGATACGGTGAGCAAATATCTCATCGAACGCGCCGAACAATATCAGCCCGTCGTCGAAATGCCGACCGGGATCAGTGTCGACATCGTCTTTCTCGACGGCGTCTATGTGAGGAACAGCCAATGACCCAAGAAACACAACCACGCCGCTTCTGGCTGAAGGCAGGCGGGCTCGGCCTCGCTTTGGTCGCTCTGTCCGCTGCCACAGGCTGGAGTGCCGCGCGCTATGGCGGGGCGGCAATCACAAGCCCTGACATCGCCAAGGTGCGCGAAGCCTTGAAACTGCGGCTTCCCAAGACACCGATCGACGCAATTGACTGCAAGGATCTGGCAGGTCTGTGCGAGGTCGCCTCGAAGACCACGCTCTTCTATGTCGACCACAAGGCCAAATATCTGGTCATCGGCCGCATCTATGACATGGAAGCCCGCCAGGACCTGACCGCCGCGCGGCTGCTTGCCCTCAATCCCGATCTATTGGCGGCAGGTGCCGCCCGCCGTCCGGATGCAAGCGACGACAGCGCAGCACAGCCACGTGCGACACCTGCCAAGGTGCCGCTTTCGGGGCTCGACCCCAACGGTGCGATCCATTGGGGGCCTGCAAACGGCCCCAAGGCAATCGTCTTTTCCGATTTCAACTGCAGCTATTGCAAGAAATTGGAAGCCGAGCTGATCGCGATTGGCGCACGCGTCGAAGAGCGGCCGATTTCGATCCTCGCAAAGGAAAGCCGCACGCTTGCGGAAAGCGTGATCTGTGCCGACGAGCCCGCATCAGCATTGCGCAAGGCCTATGCGGGCCAGCCCCTCACAGCTGCCAAAGCCTGTAACACCAAGGGGCTCGATGCCAATGAGGCCTTTGCCAAAACCCACGGCTTTGGCGGTACGCCCGTGATCGTGCGTCCGTCCGATGGCGCGGTGCTCGAAGGCTACCGCGCAGGCCCCGAGCTCAAGGCCTTTCTCATGAGCACCACCGCTCCAACCAAAGGATGACCCCGATGCGCCCCCTCCCCTTTTTGAGCCTTGCCGCTCCACTCCTTTTGGCGACCAGCGGCTGTGCAACCTTTGCGACCAATATCGCGGGCGATTTTGAATGCCGCGCCAAGGACAAGAACAATATCGAGCACTGCCAGCCTGCAAGCCGGATCGATGCTGCAGCAATGGCAACGCTTGGCAGCGATAGTTATGCGCAGACGAGCTTGCCGCGGGCGGCTGTCGCGCAAGGTGACCGCACGCGCAGCCGCGAACGCACGGTACGTATCGTCTTTCCAGCCCATGTCGATGAAGCCGGCATCCTTCACGAAGAGGCGGTTGCCTGGGCGGTCATCGACCGGACTGACTGGGCCGCGCGGCTGCGCCGCAAGGCGGAGGATGGCACAAGTGCCTATGCCCGCTCGGTCGCGCGCGCCCTAAAGGCTGCGCAGGCCTTGCCGCCTGTTGCGGCCATGGTCAGCGAAGAACCGCAACAGGCTTCGCAAGATACCACAATTTCCGAAGATCCCTTTTCCATAGCCTCGCCGCTGGCTCTCCCCTCCACGGCGCGCGAGGCTGTTGCCGGTGCCAGCGCACCGGCGGTCGAGGGGTTCGACATGTCAGCCCCCCTCCCGCATGTCCGGACCCCTCGGCACCCAGGTAGCAAAGAAGAGCCCGTCTATCCGAGTGCTGAAGCGATTGACGCTGCCAAGGCAGTGAAGGAGCCCGAATGATCGCGCTCGGATTTGCTTCGTTGAAAGCGCGTCTATTGGAAGGCCTGCTGGGTGACGCCGAAGCGGTCGAAGCCCAGCGTGGCGGGCTGCTCCTCGACATGCTCTCGGACTGGCTTCCCTACCGCGTTTTCGATCCGCGGAGCCGGCTTTACCTCAATGCGCGCTCGAAAGGGTTCATCCTCGGGGTCACCCCGCTCATTGGCGCTGATGAACGCACCGGCGAGATATTGGGGCAGTTCTTTTCCGAAGGTCTGCCGCCGGGTGCCTGCTTGCAGATATTGCATCATGCAAGCCCCCGGATCAGCGGAATCGTCGCTCCCTGGTTTGCGCCGCGCTACGCGCAAGGCGGCGTCTATGAAGCGATCGCCCGGCACAGGGCCAAGCGGCTTTACGGGCTCGTTTGGAATTCAGGGAGCGGCGAAGCACCCTTTCATACCCGCCACCACCAGCTGTTCCTGTCCTTGGGCGTGCCGTCGAACGCCCAGATCAGCGATGAAGAACTGGTGCAGACCCGCGACGGGCTGATGGCGATGCTGCGCTCGCTGAACCTTGGCGTCCGCGAAATCGAACCCCAGGGGCTGATTGCGCTGATCGACGATCTGACCTCGCCAACGACAGCGCCGCAGGATGATGCCTGCCCCTATAATCCGCTCGATCCAATCGCAGCACAGGCTTTGCGCCGCGATATCGAGCTTCTGGTCGAGGAAGACCGGATGCTGCTTCGGACCGAGCGCTTCCGCGCGACCGGCGAAGAGAATGAGGGCGTTCCCGAAATCGGAACAGTCTATCCCGATTGTTTCGATGTCCGCCATTATGGGGTGCGGAACATGCCGCAACGCTGGGCACCCTGGGAATGTTCGCGGCTGATCGGCGATCTTTTTACCGACAAGCTCCGTTTCCCTTGTCCTGCAGCCACGATGCTCTGCCTTTCCTATCCCTCGCAGGAAGCAGCCTCTGCCCGCGCTGGATACAAGTTCATGCGCACGACAAGTCTTGCAGGCACAAAAAGCGCGCGTTTCTTGCCCAAAATCGCCGAGCAGTCCGCCGAATGGCAACATGTCCAGGCAGAACTCCAAGAGGGACGCAGGCTCGCCAAGGTCTTTTACGGGGTCACGGCCTATTCGCCGCTCGGTGTCGGCGACCGCAACGAGCGCGCGATCAAGTCGATCTACAAGGCCGCAGGCTGGGACCTGATCGACGAACGCTTCCTGCAAATCCAGGGATTGCTCGCCGCCATGCCGCTCACACTTGCCGACGGGCTGGCGAAAGACATGGAAAGGCTGAAACGCATGAAGACACTCCTTTCGACAACAGCCGCCAATATCGCACCGCTGCAGGGCGAATATCTGGGCGGACCCTTGCCGCATCTGCTGTTTGTCGGGCGCCGCGGCCAACCCTTTTTCTGGTCGCCCTTCGAAAATGAAGCCGGCAACCATAATGTCGCAATCTGCGGCAAGTCGGGGTCGGGAAAATCGGTGCTCTTGCAGGAAATGTGTGCGGCACTCCGGGGTGCGGGCGCGCAGGTTGTCGTTATCGACGATGGCCGGAGCTTTGAACATTCGGTGAAGCTCCAGGGCGGCCGCTTTGTCGAGTTCACGCTCGCTTCGGGCTTTTGCTTGAATCCCTTCTCAATGATCGACGCCGAGCGGGCGAGCGAGGACGAGGATTACCGGCTCGACTGTTTCGGGATGGTGAAAGCGATCATCGGCCAGATGGCACGGCACAGCGAGACGCTGAGCGATGCCGAACGCGGCTTTGTCGATACAGCTGTCATGAAGGTCTGGAGCGAGGACGGCACCAGCGGCTCGATCGATGCCATTGCCCGCGCGCTGGTTGCCACCGCCAACCCGATTGCCGAAAACCTCGCAGTGTCGATCGCGCCTTTCATGGCAGGTGGCAGCTATGGTGCCTTTTTTGCAGGCCAGGCGAGCCTCAATCTCGATGCGGATTTCACCGTCTTTGAAATGTCCGATCTTGCCACCCGCGAGGATCTCAGAAGCGTTGTGCTCTCGGCAATCATGTTCATGACCAGCCAGGCGATGACCCGCAGCCCGCGTTCGGTCAGGAAATTGCTGCTGATCGACGAAGCCTGGTCGATGCTCAAAGGCGGGTCGATGGGTGAATTTGTCGAGACCTATGCCCGCACCTGCCGCAAATATGGCGGCGCGCTCGCTACCGCGACGCAGTCACTCAATGACTATTATAAATCCGATGGGGCAACCGCCGCGCTCGAGAATAGCGACTGGATGCTCATCCTCCAGCAAAAACCCGAGACCATCGCCGACTTCAAACGCGCAAGCCGTCTCGACATGGACGACCGCACCGAGACGCTCATTCGCAGCCTCAAACGCTCTGGTCAGGACTATAGCGAGGTCTTCATCAAGGGCCCCGAGGTCGAGAGCATCGGACGGCTCGTGCTCGACGACTATTCAGCGACGCTCTTTTCAAGCTCGCCCGATACGTTCGCCAAAATCGATGCCGAACTTGCGCGCGGCGCCCAACTTGCCGACGCCATCGAGCGCATCGCCTTTCCACATAATTTCTGAAACCTCTTACCTAAGGAACTGATATAATGACATTTGATTTCACGACCCCGATGGACCGCGCAGCGGACTGCGCAATGGAGAAGTCCCGGGCGGCCCCCTTCCCCTGGCGGCGTTTCCTCTCCGATAGCTGCTATATCATGATCCGGAGCAGCGGATTTGCCGTCACCACCTTCCTGATGACATTGGGGCTGCCGCTCTTCTTCTTCCTTCTCATTTCGGGCTGGAACATGGACCTGCTCTTCCTCCAGCTTGATAATATCGCCAATCGCTATCTGGGTGCCGAGACTGCGCGCCAACTGGCCTTTTCAGGCGAACTGCAGGGCGGCTTCTTTCTGTTCGTACTGCTGATCGCGATCTGGCGCACCCCGCGCTTTGTCGCCGAACTCATGCGCGCGCTCGACGAAGGAAAAAAATAATGGAGAACATACTGGCAACATCTAATGCGCCAAAGCCCGAGCGCCGCTTTGCAGGCTATTCGCTGACCACGCTCGCCAATTTCGCCGGCATTTTATTGGCAGGGCTATGGGCGAGCTGGGCGACGAGCGCGCTCGTCGAGGTCAAGGCCCGCGAAGTTGTGACCGTCGAGCTTGCAGGCATGATGGGCGCCTTTGTCGAAGCTGAAGCCCGGAGCGGCAATCCGCCCGAAATCATGAAAGCACGGGTCGAGCGCTATCTGAAAGCCGTCGAAGCCTCGGTTGCAACCTTGCGCGCTGACGGGCGCACGGTGCTCGTCGCCGAAGCGGTAATAGCCGGTTCGGCGCCCGATTTTACCGAAACCGTCCGCGCCGATGTCGCGCGCCGTCTCGAGGACGAGGTCGATGGCACCAAATAGCAAAAGCCTTGTGTCGCGCATTCCCAAAAGGCTCCTCCTCTGGGGCGGGCTGGCAGCCGCCGCCATAACCCTTTCGAGCCTGTCGGCCTTTACCCGCGACCATGCGCTGATGATCAATGTAAGCCCGAGCCTTCCTTATTGGGCAATCTGGCTCGAACGCGGAACCACACCGAAGCGCGGCGAAATCATCGTCTTCGACCCGCCACCCTCGAAACTGCTCGATGCGCATTTTGGCAGGGAACCCAAACCCTTTGCCAAGAAGGTGCTTGGCGTTGCAGGCGACCGGGTCAGCGAACAGGAACGCACCTACTTCATCAACGGCAAGCCCGTCGCCAAGGCCAAGGTCCAGAGCCGCAAAGGTGAACCCCTTGCTTTGGGGCCAACCGGTACCATTCCGCATGGCTGCTATTATGTCGGCACCGACCATGTCGATGGTTTTGACAGCCGCTATGGAGCAATTGGCTGGATCTGCCGTCCGCGCGTCCTCGGCGTCGGGAGGGCGATCCTGTGAAATATTTGGCCGCCCTCGCCGGACTTCTCTGTGCAACCACCCCAGCTGCCGCCAGAGACTATGGCCAGCAAGGCACGGTCTTTCCGATCGTCGAGCCCGATCTGCTCGAGCAGATCCGCGCAAAATTGCTGCGCTTGGAAGCGAGCGGCGAGACCGCACGATTGAACGCCGACCTCAAAAAGCGGACAATCACCCGGGTCAACCGGCCCGAGCCGGTTGCTGGTCTCGGGATTGCGAGCAGCCCAAGGCAATGGACGTTCGATCCGACGATCACGGTCGAAGCCGATATTAGCGACGACAAGGGCCGGTTGATCATATCTGCCGGCACCCGCGTCAATCCGCTGGACACGGTGGCCTTGCGGCAAAAGCTCATCTTTATCGACGGCGACGATGCCGCACAGCTCGCCTGGGCCGTCAAAGCGCACAAGGCGGCTGATGCCAAGCTGATCCTCGTTAAAGGCGCACCGCTCGAGCTGATGCGCGCGCGCCAGCGGCGCTTCTATTTCGACCAGGGCGGGACTTTGGTCAAACGCTTCGGCATCCGCGCGGCCCCGGCGATTGTAGAGCAGCAGGGACGCATCCTCCACTTGCGCGAAGTGCCGCTCGCCAAATTCATGGAGAAGCCATCATGAGCATCAAATCAAGGCTTTGCGGTGTATTTCTGGCATTGATTCTCGCATTCGGTGCGGCAGCATCGCCTGCATATGCCGATGCAGGCCCCGGTCGCTGCACCGGCAAATTCGTCAACCCGATCACCGATATTTGCTGGTCTTGCCTGTTTCCGATCTCGGTTGGCGGTCTCAAAATCTGGCCATCAAACCGCCCCGATCCCGATAATCCGGACTCGCCTCTATGTCTGTGCGGGATACGTCCGGGCATCGCCATGGGGTTCTGGGAGCCGGTACGCTTGGCCGATGTGTCGATGAAACCCTGGTGCTTCGTCAATCTGGGAGGCTTGAAGCTCGATCCGGGCTTCGACATCGGCTTCAAGACGATTGCAGGACCCTCCGCCGTCGGCGGTGCGACGCAGTATAACTCGCAGTGGCATATCCACTGGTATGCCTATCCGCTCATCTACTGGATGGAGCTGGTCGCGGATTTTCTCTGCCTCGAAGCCGCCTCGGTCGACATTCTCTATATCAGCGAAATCGACCCGCTCTGGCAGGATTCCGAGCTCACCGCGATCATCAACCCCGAAGCGATCCTCTTTGCCAATCCTTTGGCGCTCGCTGCCTGCGCTGCCGACTGTGTGATGGCAACGCGCAAACTGCCGTCAGACAAGCTGTTCTGGTGCGCTGGCTGCCAGGGCTCGATGTATCCGCTGAACGGCAATGTCTCGGCGACGATCGGCCATGTCCAGGCCTCGAAGCTCGCGCTGTCGCGCTTTGCCTATAAGCTCCACCGCGAGCTGGTGTCCTGGGGAACGATGGGCTCGAAAGGCCTGTGCGGCAAATATTTGATGCCGGTGATGCGGAAGCAACAGTATCGCTTCCAGCCCACCAATCCCAATCCGCTCACCAAGGGCCGCTATGCCTGTGCGCCGATTGGAGCCTCGACCACCTTCAACTCTGCAGGCCAGGTCATTCCCGCGATCGGCGAGGATATGGGCTATCTGGTCTGGCGCAAACGGAATTGCTGCGCGCTATGAAACATTTCCTTCTCCTCGCTACGTTCACATGTTCGATCGGCACGGCTGCTGTCGCAGGGCTGGCCGCGCAAAGCGGCGAGACCGATCTCGATCTGGCCGCCATTCGTGCACGCGCCGCTGAAGCCGAACCCGATGCCAAGGCGTTAAGCGATACCGCCCGGGCACGTGCTAAAGAACTGCATGAAAGTGCGGAAGCCAGCGCCCAAGCAGGCGAAGCCCATGGCAGTCGCTATGCAAGCACCGCAAAAGCCGCCGCTCGGCCATCTCCAGACCAGCCTTTCGATTTCGACCAGCTTGTAGCGGACACAGCCGATTTTGACGAAGCGCGGATCGGCGAAGCGCCAAGGTTCATCGCCTTTGCAAGCGTGTCTATGCCGGTGCCTGCGCTCAAGGCGATGATCGCCGATGTCGCACAAGCAGGCGGCGTGGTCGTGTTTCGCGGCTTCCCGCAAGGAAGCGCCAAGGCGCTTACCGCAGCCTTGCTCAAGGTGAGCGGCAATGAAGGCCTGCCGGCAAGCGTCGGGATCGACCCCCGCCTCTTCCGCGCCTTCAAGATCGATGCCGTCCCTGCCTATGTCGTCACTGCAAGCGACTTCGATCTGTGCGACGGCTTCGAATGCACATCGAACGTCCCGCCGCATGACCGGATGACGGGCAATGTCAGCGCCGAACATGCGCTCGAAAGCTTTGCCGCAGGCGGTGGTCCCGGCGCCCGGCTTGCGGGCCTCCATCTCAAAGCGCTTCGAAAGGCCAAGCCGTGACGCGCGCCGAATCCCAATGGCTTGCAGCGATGCTCATGCTTGCAGGCCCGCAGCTGGCAGCGCCTGCAGATGCACAAACATCGACCGCCGCCGCCAAGGCTGAAGGCAAGGCTTTTGGCCGGGAGAAGGCGGCAGCGGCACAAAGTGCAGCCAGCACCGATCCCGATGCTGAGCGCGTTCCCAATTTTGACGGTAATCCCCTGCAATCGGACTATTTCGACGATCCAGATAGCATGGCGGGGGCTTCAGCAAGCCAGACGAGCAGTCACGACGGCTACCGAACGATGCGCTCGTCGATCGACAACCGCGTTCGCTTTGCACCCGTCGACCTCGATGCGACCATCGCGCGCAGTAAGACGATCAGCGAGGATCCGCTCACCTACACCAGCGGAATGACGGTCAGCGGCACCCAAGGCCGCTGCGTTCCCCTGCCCTCGGCGACTGGCACATCGACGCGCTATTTTGCCACCTGCAACACGGGCTTTACCGCTGCCGAAGAGCAGCGAGGCTGCAATATCCCGCTCAATGTCTCGGTGACGCCCGCCACGCGCTACACTTATTGGTGCAGCGCCTTTGGCACGCATCTGTTCAACCGCGTCGATGACTGTGCGCTCTTCGACAATCAGCAATGCGACTATGTAGGCGAGCGGCCTGGCATCTGTCTCGAATGGGAGACCCGTCCCAACAACCAGCGCTATTGCATCGAGCCCGGCGAACCGGTCACGATATTGAGCTGCCCTTCGCAAGTGGCAGGCGCAACCGTTCGCGCTACCACGACCCAGAACAGCATGGTCGCGACGCGTGATGAGAGCCAATGTGCGCCGCTCGCAACCAATCCCGATTGCACACAGGATAGCGAGACCTGCACCGACAGCGATCCGGTGACACGCATCATCAATGGCGTTGCCGTTACCCAGCCCTGCTGGGCCTGGACGCGCAGCTACACTTGCCGGAGCTTTAGCGAAGCGGAGGACTGCCAAAGACTTTCGCAAACGCCGGGGTGCAATCTGGTGCGCGAGGATTGTCTGACCGATGAGCCCTGCCGGACATGGGAACGGGTCTATGACTGTCCGGTCCCCGATCAGCCCCAATCCCCCAGCCAGTTCATCTGCGACGGCGATGTCTATTGCATCGATGGCAGTTGCGAGACGATCGAGCGCGAGGCCAATGACGAGTTCAAGGATGCCGTTGTCGCATTGAATGCATTGGATCAGGCACGCCGCGAGTTCGATCCCAACTCGCTCACATTGTTTCGCGGTACGCGCAACACTTGTTCGTCCAAGGTCTTCGGCGTCCTCAATTGCTGCAAGGGCAAGGGTTTCCCGCTCATTCCCGGCATCAGTTTGCTGGTGGCGCTCGGGTGCAACGCGCAGGAACTGCTCCTCCACGAACGCGATGCGCAAGGGCTGTGCGCCTATGTCGGCACCTATTGTTCGGACAGTTTCCTTGGCGTCTGCCTCACCAAGAAGAAAGTCTATTGCTGCTTTGAATCGAAGCTGTCGCGCATCCTCCAGGAACAGGGTCGCCAGCAACTGCCCAAGCCATGGGGCAAACCCAAGACCGAAAGCTGTGCGGGTTTCACCATCGACGAATTTGCTCGGCTCGATCTTTCCCGCATGGATTTCTCCGAAGTCTATGCCGAGTTCACAGCCGCGGCCCGCCTTCCCGACGAACTCGAAGCCGCCACACAGATCCAGCAGAAAATCGAGGACTTTTATGCCAATACCCGGATTTGAACGCCGTTCCCGTGCGGCACTCATCGCGCTCGCACTCACAACCACAATCCCTCAGGCGGCAGTCGCCCGGCCTGCTGAGACCAGCGAGCCATCGGAAAATGACGCCTTCTACTGCGAGGAGCGAAAGCTCGGTTACTGGTTCTACTGCACCAAGGCCGAGCCTGCACCCAAGACTGAAACAACAGCACCCGCACCGCCCCTCAATGCCGTGACACGCATGGATGCGATCACGGCAGAACTGCGCGAGCTGAAAGCACGTGCGATTCTCGAGCCGACGCCTGCCAATGTGACGGCCTATGTGCGGTTCCAGCGCGAGCAGCTCGACCGGGCTTCCTTGTTCAGCGATGTCTGGCAGCGCGCGATCTGGCAGGACCCCGATCTCGATTATACACTTCAGCGCCCGGTCTCGACGCTCGCCAAGCGCCAATGGCAGGACAGCCGGGCCAATGAGCGCAACAGTGTGATGGCGGGGCTCTCGGCGCGCTACGGACTTTTCTATTTCTTCGCCCAAAGCTGCGGGGCGTGTGAAGTCATGGCACCGATTGTGCGCTCGGTCACCGGAACCTGGGGGATTACCGTGCGTGCAATCTCGACCGATGGTGGTCCCTCGCGCCATTTTCCCAACTATATCGTCGAGACCAACCAGCGCGCCAAAATGGGGTTGGAGCCAAAGGTCACGCCCGCGGTCGTGCTCTGGGATGCCTTGAAGGGCCGCCCCATCCCCATCGGCTATGGCGTAATGTCCGCCGATGAACTGCAGGACCGCATCTATCTCCTCACGCAAAAGGAAGCCGGCCATGACTATTAGAGTTAAACAAGCAATTGCCGCCCTCCTCGCCTGCACGCTGCCTTTGACTTCGGCCCAGGCCGATGTCGGAAGTTCGATGGACTCGTTCTTGAACGATGTGGGCGGAGCCGCCAATGTGACAGGGCCGACCGCCTTTGAAGGTCAGTCGGCGGGCTATTATAGCCTCGGCAATGTCTGGACGCGCTTTCCACAGAAAACGACCAGCATCGCCAATCTGCAACTGCCGCGCGCCCGCGCGGGCTGCGGCGGGATCGATATTTTTGCAGGCAGCTTCAGCTTCATCAATGCGAGCGAGATCGCTGCAATGCTGAAAGCCGTCGCCAACAATGCGGTGGGCTTTGCCTTCAGCCTCGCGATCGACACCGTCTGCCCCGAATGCTCGAAGATCATGCAGGAGTTTTCACAGAAAGCTCAGCTCATGAACAATCTCAACATCAACAGCTGCGAAATGGCGCAGGGGCTGGTTGGCGGCATCTGGCCCAAGGGCGATCTCGCCGACAAGGCGATCTGCGAGGCGATCGGCAATTCCGAAGGCATCTTCACAGACTATGCCGCCGCCAAACATGGCTGTGGCACCCGCGGTCAACGTGCGAGTACGACCGCCCAAGGTGCCGGCAAATATGACGATGTAAACACCGGTGTCCCGCGCAACTACACCTGGACCATCCTAAAAAAATCAGCCTTCTTTTCGCCCGGCGGGACATTCGACCGCGAGCTCGCCGAATATGCGATGACGCTTATCGGCACGATCATCTATGTCCCACCCAAGGATGACGAGGAAGGCAAGTTTGTACCCTTCGCAGGCGATGCGTCCTCGACGCTCGTAACCGCCTTGCTCGATGGCACTCAGGGCAATCCAGTCAAAATCTTCGACTGCGACGAGCCTGACAAATGCCTCAACCCGACCTTCAAGACGCTGAGCCTTCCCACCTCCAAGGCGCTGCGCCCGCGCGTGGCAGCGCTCATCGAAGGCATGGTGCAGGCGATCCGCGACGATACGCCTATCACCGAACCGCAAAAAGAGCTGCTGCAGGTGGCCTCGGTCCCGCTTTACAAGATATTGACCGTGCAGGCGGCCTATGGTCGCGGCATGCCGACCGACGACCGCGAGACGCTGGCCGAGATTTCGAGCGTCGACCTGCTGTTTGCAATCCTCGAGCGGATCACCGGTGAAGCTGGCCGTTCGATGTCGAGTTTCATCGGCGCCGATGAAGCCAAGATCGCAATGTGGCAGGGTCAGGTGAACGCGGTCCGCCAGAGCCTTGCTGACCGGCAGGCAAACACACATTTGCGGGTCAATGCGATCATGCAGATCATCGAGAAAACCGCCTTCCTCGAAAATGTGCTCGCAGCTTCGATGTCGCCCGGCATGGCGGCATCGCTCGACTGGTCGCGCGCGGTCCAGACCCGCAGCCTCGCCCACTGACGCACAAGGAAGTAGGAATATGGTCGAGATCTTCACGGTCGGCGGCGGCGACTATCTGGTCAATGTCTTCAACGCGGTCGCGGCCTGGACCGGCAATGGCGGTTACAAAGGGCTGCTCCAGGTCGTCATGGTCATGGGACTTGGATTTTCGGCGCTCACATTGGCGTTCAATCAGGACTGGCGCGCATGGATCAACTGGTTTTTGGGCGCAACGCTCATGTACAGCTGTCTAATGGTGCCCAGGCTCGATGTGCAGGTGACCGACAGGCTCAACCCAAGCCTCGCGCCTTCACAAGTGGCCAATGTGCCCTTGGGCCTCGCGCTCATGGCAAGCTTTACCAGCCAGATCGGCGATTATCTGACTGGCTCGGCCGAAGTGGTGTTCGGACTTCCGGGCGATCTCAACTACTCGAAGAACGGAATGATCTATGGCGCGCGGCTCTATGACGCGACGCGATCCTTGCGCATTTCCGACCCCGAATTCGCTGCCAATCTCGACGAACATTTCCGGCAATGCGTCTTCTACGACGTGCTGCTCGGCCGCTATTCGATGAAGCAGCTGGCCGAAAGCACCGATATCTGGACGACCATCGCTCCCGGAAGTCAGGCCCGCGCACAGCGCTTCCTGACCCGCGACACATCAACGAGCGAAGTTACCGCCAATATCATCACCTGCAGGGAGGCTTATACCAGCCTCAACGGCCAATGGGTGCAGCTCATTGACGGCATGGGCAATGTGTTTGGCCGCCAGCTCTATCCCAACCAGACGGCAGCCCTCGCCAAGGCCAAGCTGTTTGCCGACCTGCCGGTTGCCTATCAATATCTGACCGGTGTTTCAAACGATGCGACCGCGATCTTCAAGCAGACGCTGACGATCAATGCGATGGCGCAAGCCATGCATTCGATGGGCGCGTCGAGCGGGGCCGGCAATATTGATGTTTATGCCCAGACCCGCGCCGACATCCAGACCGAACGCACCTACAGCTCGATTGCGAGCAATGCCATGAAATGGGTGCCACTCCTGAATGTCGTGCTCACGGTGCTGTTCTACGCGCTGTTCCCTGTTCTCTTCCCGCTGTTCCTGATGCCCAAGACCGGACCGCTTGCCCTGAAAGGTTATGTGACAGGTTTCTTCTATTTGGCAGCTTGGGGACCGCTCTTTGTCATCCTCCACATGATGCTGATGTTCAAGGGGGCGGCTGACATGACGGCGGCCAGCAATGGCGGCATGACGCTTGCGAGTTTCACCGGCATGGCAGACGTCAACAGCGACATCGGCATATTGGCTGGCTATCTCATCGCCTCGGTGCCATTCTTGGCAGGCGGGGTCGCCAAGGGGGCTATGGCGATCTCGCACCATGCCACCTCCTACCTCAATCCGAGCCAGAATGCGGCAGAGGAAGCTGCACGCGAGGCAAGCACCGGCAATGTCTCGCTCGGCAATACCAGCTTCGAGACATCGAATGTGCTCACCCGCCAGTTCGCGCAAGGCAATGTCGCCCCGTCCTTCACTTATGGCGCAGCGCAGACGCGCGGCTATAGCGAGAGCGGGACAATGACGACGAGCTTTACTGAAGGCAGCTATGACCAGCTCCCGAATTCAAGCTACCCCTTCACCCCAACGCTGGGTCAGGAGTTCACCTCCCGGCTGTCGACCATGGCGAGCCAGTCCAAATCGAACAGCGAGACCTTCTCGAACCTCGCGCAGCAATCGACAGCAAATGCAGTCACGCATTTCCGGGAACTGCGCAACCAGGTCAGCAGAGGCAGCTCCTTCGAAACCGCAACCGGCCAGACCAACTCCGACAGCGTCAACAGCGCGTTCAACGAGGTCGATCAGGCATCGAAAGCGCTGCAGCAGCAATATGGCCTCAGCCGCCGTGCGTCTGACGACATCACCACTAGCTGGTTCTTGAACGGTGAAGCAAATGGCGGCGCAGGGGTGAACGGTGGCGTATTTAATGCAGGCGCGGCACTGAAAGGCGGACGAAACCAAAGCTGGACTGACAGCGATATTGGCATCGCGTCCGAAGATCGTTCGCGCATCATGGGTAGCCTCAAGCAAATCTCCGACAGCCGCAACTGGTCGAGCGCGCGCGATAGCTTCGTCAGGACCGTCAGCACCTCGACCAGCTCGTCCATTTCGACGAGCGCCAATGGAATGAATGCTTCGCTCACAGAGGCGCAAAGTTTTACGCAAGAAGCCCGGCGTTCCGAAGAGATCGCGAACCGGTTGGAACAGCAAGCCTCGTTGTTCGAAGGGAACAGCGCGTCTGGCAACCTCAACCTTTCGCAAGCCTACCGCGAATGGGGTCTAGGCGAGATGGAACGCAACCGCGACTTTTACGGCAACGCGCGCTTTGACGACATTGACTTTCAACTGAGCGCAGAGGGTCAAGCGCTTCAAGCGCGCTTTGTCGACAGCTATGCGGACACCTTGCGCGACAGCATAGAAGACCAATTGGTCCTTGCACCCGGAAAGCCGGTCTCCAAGCCTGGCGTATCGTCAGCAGCAGACATCAGAGGTAACTCGAAGGTTGGCACTGGCGGCGGCCAGTCGACAGAGGGGAACGCAACTCCGGGCTCCGTTCGCGAAGAGGTGAACGCCGCTCGACAATCCGGTCGCAAGCGTATCGACACCATTCGCGATTATCTCGATGGCACCACCAAAGGTGCGCAAGGCGCAAGCGAAGAAGCCGCCGATGCAGTGAAGGAATGGAAAAGATAAGCGTTCAAAGAACGTCCTGGATGAAGACGAAGGCCGCGAACCCGGCAAACATGATTGCAATCGCAATCCCCAACCGGCGAGCCAATGGGTCACTCCATGATTTACGCAGCCGAAACTCTGTCAATCGGTTCTCGGCGATTGCCTGATCGATTTCAGCGAAGCCAGACCATTGACGGCCCGCATCGCTCGGCTCTCGATCTTCAAATGTCTCGGGTTTGTTGTCCATTGAGCCACTTCCTTTCCGACTGCTCGCTGGCCACCTCAACTCTGCAGTGTGTGATTTGATAATAGACGAACGAACCCTCGAAGTCAGCAAATACGGTAGTATGGAACCACTTTTTTGAACCGCCGTGTCGCCAATTCGCGGCGTCGGTTTGCAGCGAGAATTGACCAATTGTCGCGCCCCGGGCTCGCAGCGCGAGCCACCAAAACGACACCCTTGCAACGGCGCGACGAAGCTGGACGTCCTGCGCGCGGGCGTGTGCGCCTGCGGGCGTCCAGCAAGGAGAGAGGCAAGAGTGTCAGCGGGTCAGACAAAAGCGCCGCACCCTGGCCGAACCTGTGAGGCCAGAGAGCGACCCTAAAAACTCCCGCCCATTTGAACCCTGTCGCGCATTCGGATTGCTGTAAATTAGACTCTTTTAAGGTTTGAACGCACAATCTCTTCTTCGAGGGGGGATTCGCGGTGCGCCTTTTCATCGTATTGAGTTTGACCGTTGCCGGTGCTCTGCCTGCACCTGCTGCTTCGCATCCAGGCGGCTTGGCAGCCGATGGCTGTCACAATGATCGGCGCAATGGCGGTCGGCATTGTCACCGCGCTGCCACGCAACCTGTTCGAGAGGTTCAACGCGCTTTTGGCGGCGATATCTACTATCCCAACTGCACAGCCGCACGTGCAGCAGGTGCCGCACCGATCAGAGCCGGACAGCCCGGCTATGGGCGACATCTTGATCGAGACGGCGATGGAAAAGCCTGCGAATAGCAGGGCTAAGCTGGCATATTGCGCTAGCCTAACACCAGTCGCGTTTCTGGCCGCCCTGATAGGGTTCTGCCAAGCCTTCTGATATTAGCGTATCTGCAACATCGCTGCCATCAACCCGCACTTGGCGCAACAGCCGACCATAGCGATCGCGGTTCCGGTCTGCGGTCGCTGCGAAAGCAAGTTCACCAGAGTTCAGCAGCTCCAATAGTCGCAGCTTTGCCTGCTCACCTTTCGCGGCTTCGGCTGCGCAAGCGGGCTCGGATATCTCTGGTGTGTTGAAACCAACGAGCCGGATCTTGTCGCCATTCATCCGGATCGTATCGCCATCGACGACGCAGTTGGTATCACTGCTACCTGCGCACAAGGAAAAGCTGAACGTCGCCGCAGATGTCAATCCCGCGCGCTCTGCACTTCCACTCGTTTGCCAGAAATGCATGCCAACCCCAACGCCGCTGCCGAGGATAATGGCTCCGCCAAAGAGGAGAGCGATGTCCTTGGCGCCAAAAGCCTTGGATCGCTTCGGTTGCTTCATGGGAATGATGTTCGAATGTCGCCTGGGTCTTCTCATGTGATCACTCGGGTCGGTTTGGTCTCCCAATGACTAGGTTAGACAGGGATGGGCATCAAGTATCATTGACTCACTGTTCCTTATATGTTCCATTTGGTCCATGGACAGAATCACCCCTGACGCACTGATGCCGCACCTCGAAGTCGCCCTGATGATGGCGCCGCCCGAGACATTGAATGCCTTGCAACATCCCGACCGATATAGAAGGCTTCGTGCCGTTTCCCGGCTAGCGGATCATCTCGCACACCGTCTGCAATGCTTCGATATATCGCTAGCAGACGGCAGTGCGGTGTGCAGTGACGATGACGGCCAGCAGCAACTGGCAGGCTGTGCGTGAGCGCGAACCTGCTTTTGGATGGGTGCCGGGCAAAGAAGGCTATTTGCCTGTGCGCACCTTGTTCGATTGCGCACTCTATAAGATAAATCTCAGAGTGACCTGCGGCATTTGTGGGCGCAGCACTGTCATTGATGCGCCAGGGCATTGGTGGCGCTGCGAACAGCTCAAGAAGGATGATAATCTGAAGGCATTTGTCGAGCGGCTCTATTGCCGGGCTTGCTGGGGGCGATCCTATTTCAAGCGCCGCCCGGCAAAGGTCGAGCAAACCGGTGATCCTGTCGACGGGCCAGTGTTGCCAGGCCCAGACCATTATGTCTGGAAGCGCATTGTCAATCGCCAGCGTTCGTGATTGGATAGCCCCATGTGCAACCTCTACGGCCACAAAGTATCCCGTGCCGAATATCTGTTCCACTTCCGCTCAGCCGATGAGTGGAGACGGGAGCTCGAGAAGGATTACACATCACCGGGGCGCGAAGGCTGGACCGTGAGGATGAATAATGGCCAACGCACCATGACAGCCATGAAATGGGGCTTTCCACCGCCGCCGAACGTCAACGGTCCTGTGGTCAATGTCCGTAACTATGACAGCCCGTTTTGGCGACCGACACTTGCCAATCCAGAACGACGTTGCCTTGTTCCTGTAACGCGGTTTCAGGAATGGAGTGCAAAGCCCGATCACCAATCTGGCAGGAAAAGAGCCTATTGGTTCCACCTCCCATTCCAGCCCATCTTCGCCTTTGCCGGGATATGGAGGCCCGATACACATGGCGATGTGTTTGCATTCCTAACCTGCGAACCCAATCCGCTGGTTGGCGCAATTCATCCAAAGGCGATGCCGGTCATACTGCAACCAGATGACTATCAAGACTGGCTTGATGGTGCTGATGCGAGCAGGTTGGCACAGCCATTTCCATCGCAACTTATGGCGATTGTTGATTGAGTGCGGCGTGGGCGAAATGTCCGCTTAGTTGGACGATCCGGAAAGGCAGCTTTAGGACCGTGACAACCGAATAGCGGACATTGGGTTGCCCGGCGCCATATTTGTCGATCAGGCCAAGCGGATCGACCGTATTGCCCTTCGACTTCGACATCTTCGCGCCATGCGCGTCTATGCTGGAGCAACTGCCTCTATGAATCGGCATTCGCTTGGACGAGATTAATGGGCGCATCCGGGTGAGTGCTCCCGCCAACTTGGCTCACCGCGATTACGCTCATCACGGTCTGCAGCACTTCTTGTACTTACGTCCGCTTCCGCAAAAACAGGGATCGTTGCGACCAATCTTGCGCTGCGTTCTGGTGTGCTTAAACCCCTGCAGTGTTTTCGGAAGGCGTGGCTGGGCACTAGCTGGCGACAAATCGCGCGCGAGCTCCGCGCGCAGTGGGTCATATTTCCATGGAAATGCAAGCGAGAAGCCGACCAGGGGCAGACCCTCTGCCGGATCGACGAACAGTCCGAACCAGCGGTCAGCCTTGCAGGCATATTTGCGCGCTTCGACATGGGTTTCAAGCCGTTCGCGAACCTGCCGGGGCGGCTCGTAGCTGCTATGGACGGTCAACCCTTCGCCGCCCATTGCGAAGCTGAAGTCGTGCTGCCGCATGTCGGCGACCGTCTGAGTTGTGATCAAGCCTACGCCCTCATTATAGGCCTTAATCGAGTTACCGCTGGCTTCGAGCATATAGAGTGCCAAGTCGACCAGCGGCGGTTCGGGGCGTTCCTCGATGCGTTTCAGCATACCGTCGAATGCGGTCCCAGCGAAGGCCGTGAGCGGCCCCTTCGGCGTCTTCTCTCCGTCGATGCCGCGCCGCCTGGCCAGCATGGCGATCTCGATCGACCCGGTGATGTTGTCGTCCAGCATCATCCCGCCGATGTCTTCGCTGATCCAGAGATTTTGCCGGACATGACAAGCAAGCAGCACCAGTTCGTGAGAATAGATCAGTCGTTCTCCGAACCGGTCCCGCATCTCGCAATAGCCGAGAAAACGCACTGGACGATCGAGCAGTTCTGCAATGGCATCAAGGGCGAAAATATCGGTGACAATGGGCTGGGCGACGCGGTCGATGTTTCGCTTCTTCAGGAAGCGATCGGTCTGGAAAACCAATGAGGGATAGTGGTCGGAGACAAGGCAGATGGGGTAAATTTTCTGCGGTGAATGCCGAAGTGTTACGACCGTGCCGTCGGCGAGCGTGATTGACGTGCTCGGATCAAACAGCGCCTCGGCGCAGATCTGAGCCTGATCATACGCATCTTGCACCGCGCCTTGGAAGTCGCGTCGCAAACTGCGCTCGTTGCCCCTCCGCGCCTCGATCGTGAGTCGTTTCGACTTGGCCTGAACCAGCAGGAGCCGACCGCCGAATTCGACAAGAATGTCGATCTCGCCGATCCGGTCACCCTTCGCGCGGTCGAGATTGAGGCCACGATGCACATTCTCCCGGCCGAAAACATCTATCAGCCGCTGATGGGTGAAAGCTTCGGTGAAGTGGCCCCGATGTGTTGCCGCAGTCGCCCGATATGCCTTGTCGGCAAACATCCAATACATCGGAGCTTCGTAGAGCGCCTCGACCGGCGCATAATGCTGCAAGACCGCGTAGTGGTCATCATCGAGCATGATCAACGGCGCCGAGACGGCACGATTATAGTCGTTGAGCGCGATGAACTCAGCGTTGTCGCCAAGCGGGGTCGAGAATGCCGCAATGATCGCTACAGCCCGCTTCTCGGCTACTCCGCTGCGCGCGATCAGATCACCTTTCGAGACGATAAAACCGGGAAGAAGCGACCAAGTCGACGGATCATCGCGGTCCGCTGTCTTCCATCGGTCAGTAACCTGTTCCTCGGTGAGGGCGAGGCACGCATCGATGATCGCCGCCGCGTCCTCGATCGTAAAACCGCGATTGGTTTCGAGCCAAGTGTTATCCGTCCTGTATTTGTCGATCGCGAAGTCGCGATACTGGAAGTTGAACGCGGACTCGCCGCCATAGAAGATCGGTTCGCGAAGCGTCTCGGCCTTCTCGCGGACGGCTAGAAAATTCTCGGACCCATCGCCGAACATGGACCAGCTCAGCCGGCGGTGGAGCTCCTCGAGCAATGCCTCGATCCTCGCTAGGAGCGCCGCGGGATCGTCGGGCAACGGATCAAAGACCTCTATCCCACCTTGGATCATGTATCCGATCAACGTCGCCACCTCGGTACGGATTAGCCGTTTGAAGCCATAGAGATGCGCCATATCTTCCGGCTTCATCTCGTCCTGGTAGAAAATGAAATTATCACGAACGATGACGTGCGCGACCACATGGGCGAAGCCGGGCGTCCGGCAGAGTTGCTGCAGCTCGGCGAGGATGTCGGCCTCTTCGCGCGGTGGTATCGCGGGTGGGGTCGCAGCGCGTACATCACGACGCTTGTCGCGTTGCGACTTGAGCCGGCGGCGACCGTTCTTAGCCATCTTGGGCCCTACTCGCCTGCGCCTAGGGACACGGCGCCGCGACCGCGGTGATGATCTTGGTATTCGGACTGGAGGGGCGTTCTCATTGGCTAGCCGTACACCGAAGCCTGACGCACCCGGCGAAGGAAATCCGCGATTAATGTCTCGTCATCGACGAACGAAACGATCTGCGGCCGGAGCGTGCGAACGGTGGTTGTGTTCCGAAACCAAGCACCGAAGTTCTCGGTCTCCTCGAGTGATTGCAAGGCCAGGGTAATGGCGAATGGCCCTTCGATCTCCTGTTCCATGAGGAACTCGGAGAGGTCCTTCAGGTAGCGTTTGACGCTCAGATCGAACTCGTGAAGCGCGAGCCGTCCTTCGCCACTCGTCTGATAAAGGGCAAACGAGGCGTGCGCGTGGATGAACCAGTCGTCACGAATGAACAGCCGTTCGATCCCACGCTGATTGAAGTCATGATTGAGGACTTGGTGCCCATCTTCGCAAACTTTGAACCAGCCTGGCGCGCCCTCACTGAAGCTCGGCGCCGACGATCGGACATGGTCTTCCTGCGTGAAAGGCCGCCGCAAATGATCGAAGTGATCGCGGGGAAGAATCCCAATGCGAAGTGCTCGTCCCGGTGCTACTACGTTGTTGGCTGCCAGCCGTGCATCTTCTTCCGCGGTCAGTTCATCGAGGGTACGTAGCCAATGCAGTTCGTCGACGAACCGGCTGCGCAGCATCGCCGGATCGATAGGCAGATTCCTTACGCCCGATCGGATCAGATATCCTCCGGTCAGTCGGTTCATGAACGGCCCGGTCGGGTGGCGGGGTATCCGAATGTCGAGAATGAACCCGCCATCCATGTGAAGCGGAACCACTTCGACATCCGCAGGCGTCGGGGTGATGCCGTCTTGGATCAATGTCTGAACCCGAAGCGTAAACTTGTCGGCGTTGTCGGTCATCGGGCGGAAGCCGTCGAAACGGCCATCTCGTTCTGCGACCCCAACAATTATGCGTGACGGGCCACGGTTTAGGAACGCGACGACGTCATCGAGCAAGCGCGTCTTTGTTTCTGGTTTGTTGAAGTCGATCTGCCGTTTGAAATCAAGATCCTGCCCTTCCTGAAGATCTCCACCTTCGATCTCCGAGATGCTCAAAGGTGTGATAACATTGCGGCGACGCCGCGGTTCTTTCTGACTTTCAACGGTGGTAATCGTAGTCACGAGACTTGGAACTCCTTCAGTAATCGAGCCTTCGCCGCCGGCACTTCGCTGGGTCAAGGCCTTTCGATAACGATATACTCCATCTCGATCGAGAATTGGCCCTCAATGACGGGCTGGAAGAAGTGCCACTCATCGGTCGCCGTGTCGGCTAGAAAGACATAGTCGGGCCAGTCGTCTCGGTCTGCGAGAGCCGCTTCGAGCGCCTCAGCAATGAAAATGTGATTGCTGAGTGCAACATCTGACCATTCGAGGATCAAGAAGGTCGCGTCTCCCTCCTGAGCACAGTCGTAGAGCTTGGGCAGCTTTTTCTTGAGTGCCGTCCGCATTCGCTCAAGGCGCAGATTCTCGACATCTTCTCCGACCGTTCGTGAAAGGAACAGAGCACCATCGTGACGCCCGGATTCATTCCAGTGCACCCGCAGCGTCAGCTTCAGAGGAATTCCTTCGATCTCGTCAGAACGCGATCCATGATATCCATGCGGGCGGTGGTGGCGATCCTTGCGTTCCGGGCACTCGTCATGAAGCTGCTTGCCTGCCTCCACGATCCAGGCCGAAAGCCTCTCGCGCAGTTCGGCGTGCGTTCGCCGATGCTTCCCCAAAGTTGGGTGAACAGGAAAAAGTAGCGCGTACGTGCCCGGCTTTGGCATGTTGCCGTTGAGATTGGCTTCGATCTCCGCTGTCAGTTCGCCAAACTCTTTCCCCGTCTGGATCGCGAGAGGGAATGGCTCGACTAGCGTGTGCTCAATGGCAATGCGCCGGTCGCCCAATCGCAAACGCATCTCGACCGGCGGACCCGATCCATCCTTTTCCGGGTAAGTCACTTCGGACCGAGTCACCTTGAACTCGTGCTCAAGCAGCCGGACCAAGGCTTCGCATAGTGCTTCTTCATTATCCATGCGACCAGCTAGCATGTGACCGGTGTAATTTCGATGTCAGGCCTCAGGCGGATCGGATGCGGCGCGAGTATCGGTCGCCAACTATCGAGCCGCGCCCGGTGGGCCGATTTTCACCGGCGCCGCGCGATCGTAAAGGCGAGTCTCACCCGGCTTGCCGGTAAGACCGGTCAAGTCTCCCGCGCGCACATGCGCTACAGCCAGCGCGACGGCGCCACACGTGAGGGATTGGCAAGCCATTCGCGCGGAGCGCAAGCCGCTAAAATCGCGATTGTTACCTAAGGCTTGCGGGAGGTGGGGAGCTTGCACTAAATATGCGGCGCAATGAAAAACCCCTACGAAACCGCCAAAGCGTTCGCACTTGATTTCGGGCGGACGGAATATGCGCTCAAGCGCTCCGGCTATATTCGAAAGAACAAGGACGTCGCCGAGGCGGACTGGGACTCATTCGCCAGCGATCTCGGCGCGGATTTTTTCGCGCATATAGTCGAGAAGGCGGTCGCCAAGACGCTCATTGGCGATCCACCGCGTCGACTGATGGCAGACATGACTTGGTCACCAGAGAAAACCTCGCCGCTCACCAACGTGCACGAGTTGATAGTTCAAGGCGTATGTCGCGTGCGGAATAGCTTTCTTCACGGAGAAAAATTCACAGGCGGACCAGAGGGGCAGTGGGATCGCGACCTTGCGCTGGTCAAAGAGGCGCACGCCGTGCTGACGGAAGCGATGGCCTGCGGGCACCTCACGCACAATTGAGCAAGGGTTACGGCGAATGCGCTTCACAAAATCCGAAGGGCTGACTGAGTCCGAAGTGCTTCTTGCCTCGCTATGCGAGCAATCGTTCTTTGCGCTGTGGACATACCCAAATCTGTTCAAGAAGGCCGCGAAGGAAATGATTGACCTCATGGTCGTCTTTCACAACGACGTCCTCCTCTTTTCGGACAAGAGCTGCGCCTATCCAGAAACGGATAATCCCGAACTGGATTGGAAGCGTTGGTATTCGCGTGCCATCGCAAAATCTGCCCATCAGGTGCAACAGGCCGAACGCTGGCTTCGAAATCAGCCGACCCGCATATTTCTCGATGCCAAGGCAACGGAACCGTTGCCCATCGACCTGCCGCCTCCTGACACTCTCAAAATTCATCGTATTTGCGTCGCGACAGGCGCAGCGGGACATTGCCGCCGCGTAACCGGTCAGCCGATGCTCGGATTGGATTTTACCGCCACAGGCGACGAGGCGCCACTCCGCATCGGAACCGTGCCCGAAGCACACGGCTTCCTCCACGTCTTCGATGCAGAATCACTCGCCTTGGTAATGCGAGAGCTCGATACCATCAGCGACTTTGTGGAATATCTCGATGCAAAAGCCGATCTTATGGCGGGAGGCAAATTCAAGGGCGCGCCGACGGAAGCGGACTTGCTGGCCTATTATCTCCATCATGGCCGCACATTCCCCGACGCCCAGCAGGATTTCGTCCTTCAACCAAATCTCTGGCGACAGGTGGAAGCGCAGCAGCCGTTTCGGGAAGGCCGCGAACTCAACCGCCGCCATCGTCTGTGGGACCGGCTAATCGATCGCGTGACCCGGCTCTATCTTGCCGAGGAACTCCAGTTCGGCAACGAAACGACAATGGCAGACCATGAGCGCCTCGTTCGGGTCATGGCAAGCGAAAGCCGGTTCTACAGACGCATCCTGTCACAGGCGATCGAGGATCGCGCCGCGCGAGCGAGCGGCGGCTGGATCGGGTCCATTCTTCCATCCCACGATCCGAATGTCCTCTATGTGTTGCTGATGGGGCCTGGCTCGCGCCGCGACCAATATGAAGAGTACCGAACGCAGCGGTCACAGGAACTGGTTCTTCGTTGCTACGCCGCGAAGGCTGCTCGCCTGCAAGCACGCTTCATTGTCGGCATCGGCCTCGATGCCCCCGGCGGCGATGGATCGTCGGAAGATCTGGTTTATCTCGACACCGATGATTGGACCGCGGAGGAGGCTCAAAAAGCCGAGGATATTCGCCGCGACCTTGGTTATTTCGTCGAAGGCAAGATGCAGGAGCAGCTGTTGGACGTCGAGGAGTATCCAGGTTCGTCTTGATGACAGGGTAATGCCCCGATCCGGTTGCCAGTAGCATGGACGTACGCGCGAACCTGCTCTAATCTTGTTCCCATGGCGAGCACTTCAGCCCCGACTGATTCCGACGATGATACTCACGGCATCCTGCCGTCCCAGTTCCTGCGGGAGAGGCGGCCAGAAATCTATTCCGACACCGCTGGTCGGACGGACTATGAGCTCGACAGAGCGGTCTTCGATCATCACCTTGAGACCCTGACCCGGCGTAACCAGACTCACGGCTTCGAGATTTTTTGCAGAAAACTCTGTGAGCGCGCGATCTGTCCCAACCTTAGAGCGCAAACCGGTCCAGATGGCGGCGGCGACAGCAAGGCTGATGGCGAGAGCTTTCCCGTCGCCGACGAACTCAGCGATATCTTCTTCGAAGGCGAAGCCAATTCAGGCCGCGAACGCTGGGGCTTTGCATTCAGCGCGAAGGGGGAGTGGAAGCGAAAGATTCGCGAGGATGTCGACGGGCTCATAAAGACCGGTCGCAGCTATGATCGCATCATTTGCGTGACGAGCCAGTATATCAAATCGAAGGAGCGCGCGGCGCTTGAAGACGAGCTTTCACAAGGCACCGGCGTTCCGATCACGATCCACGACCGCACCTGGGTCATCGAGCAGGTTCTCGACCATGGGCGCAAGGACCTTGCCTATAATTATCTCGGGGTCGGCAAGGAAATCACCGACGAGAGCAAGCTTGGCCCGACCGACTATTCACGCCTGCAGCAACTTGAAGAAATCGAACAAGACCTGGCTCGTGCGGCTTCCGGGCCGGGGATCGGCCGCGATCATGTTCTTGACGCCCTCGTCGCGGCAAAGCTGTCGCGTGGAGTGGAAAAGCCCAAGGTCGAGACTGACGGGCGGTTCGATCGCGCGATCCGTCTCGCGGACAAGCATGGCAACCTCCATCAGAGGGTGGAAGCTCGGTACGAGCGCATCTGGACGGCAGTCTGGTGGTACGACGATTTTGCCTTTCTCGACGATGAGTTTGACGCAATTGCAGCGCTCTCCAGCGAAGCCTCGCACGTGCGAACGCTCGGATTTCTCGTCAACCTAGGGCAACTTCTTTTCACTGCGGTCCTCCACGGACACGCGGGCCGGCAAGCCATTCAGCTCGACAAGCGCATCGCTAGGATCACCGAGCTGCTGACGCCTATGAGCGAAGACGGCGAGCGGCCGAACAACCAGCTCGAGGCCGACGCAGCACTGCTACACATCGAGATGAACTGGGCGGCGATGAGCAGGGATGCCGATGCGCTGACCGCCATTTGGCGCGGTTACGCCGACATTATTGATCGAGCCAAAGGGCTCGGAGAGTTCGATGCGGTGCGTGTCGCAAATCTGATTGAGGCCGCGGAGGCGGTGGCCGGAGACGATCCCGCTTACGCGGATTTGATCGACAAACTCGCGGATTTCGTGGCGGAGCGTGAAGGTGAGTCGCAAGGGGCTTTACTCCTGCTGCGCCGCGCGAAGAAGCTTGAGCTGACCAGGCATTTCGAGATGATCAGGCTGCTCTCGAAGGCCGTCCTGCATCTCACCAAGAAGGAACACAGCCACAGTCTCGAAGATGCACTGTCCCATCTGGCGATCGCGTATCGCAGTGCGGGGTTGTCCTGGGCGGCACGAGCGACCTGCATCTTCGCTATCTCAACCATGTTGATCGAGGTCGAAGAAGGCGACCGCCTTCCGCTCCGTTTTGGCGTTTTGCTGAAGATCTGGATCAGCCTGTCCATCGACCTTCGCCATTATCCAGACATCGCCCTCGCGCTTCCCCTGCTCAAGGGGGTGGTCGCAGGACTTCCTTATAGCGACGAAGCGCGCGCGCAATTTGGCAAGCAGATCGAAGAATTCGAAATCAGCGCTGGCAGTCAGATACTGAACCTGTCGGATGACGAACTGGCTCGCCTCGCCGAGTGGCCGGATGTGCTCGAGCAGAACGAGATATTCCTTGTGCGTACGGCGTTGCTGTACGCACTCGGCTATGAGGACATCCTTTACGGTGATGGTAGCATTCCCGAAGCCGAGACGGCCGAAGGTGTGGCGCAAATGTTCTCGGTGATGCTCAGCCAGCCGATCGGGTCACAAAGGCCCGAGAATAGCCCGATCCTCAATGAGACGAGCAAGACCCAGCGCTTCATCACACGCATATTGGGCATGATGGTCGATGTCCGGACGCCTGGAAGTGACAACGGCATTCTGGTTGCCGAGATGTTGTTGAGCAGCCTCGAAGCCTTCCTCGCGACCGCGATCGAGCATCGGATCATGCCGCATACCGAGCATTTCACGATCGAAGTGTCAGAGGACGATACGTGCGAACAGCCTGCATTCTCGATCGATCGTGACCATATGGTGGGCTCGCTTCAATGGCCCACATCATTGCCGCCAACGCGGTTTAGCGAACAAGCGATCATCCGCGATCTCTGGCCGAGCATCGCCGCGCAGCTTCTGGATGCGACCTGCATCATTCCTGACGCCGAGAACGTCCTGACGGCCTTGACGCGCGAGGAACGGGCGATCGATCGGATGACAATCGCGACCACGTCGCCAAACAGCTATCATCGCGTATTCTCCCGACACCTCACGCGCTTGTCCGATCTCGTCGAGACGGACTGTCGGCCATATCCTCCGCGAACACGACCCAAGATCGAACGCATCGACATCGAGGGCCTGGTGGCAAAGCAATCCGGAAAATCGCGCGACGAGCTTCGCGAGCGTGAACCGCGCGGCGAGAGCCACCGAGATTATGGTATCCGCACCGTCATCGATCTCCATCTTTGGGACACGGCAAACTGGTGCGGCGCAGGGTTCCTTGGAAACGAGGAAGGATATCCGCCGTTCTACGCGCTGCTGTTTGAGGACGAAGCAGCTGCAACCAAGATATTTGAACGGTGGCGCGAGCGCATTGGACCCTATGACGAAAGTGACATCATCCGCCTCTCAATCATCCGGCGAATACCATACATCGATCACTTTCATTACTCGATCCAGATTAGCGCGAACCCTGACCGCGCAGAGATGGAATCCGGCCGAATTGTCGGATTCACAGCGCGGTCGCTCGTGACGGAAGCCACGAGCGACCGCAATCTAGATACGTTCTTGGATTTGTATCGTCAGTTCGGCGCCTACTATCTCATTCCCGCCATCTGGAACGATGGCATGGATGAGCCCCGTTTCCTCATCAATCTTCCGGTCCTGAAGCGCGCCCT
>JADHED010000294.1_pt1 | contig 67723 bp, 56 predicted proteins | sample 8952041 | NCBI WGS metagenome assembly JADHED01 (sample SAMN16124423, study PRJNA663239) | bioreactor sludge metagenome | isolation source: sludge (control) | place: India:Bengaluru | collected 2018-09-08 | reverse complement strand
GCGAGGATCTCGCGGGCGAGGTCGTTGCGCTCGGCGACGTTGCTGCGCAGGTAGGCGAGGTTCAGCTCCGGTGCGACCAGCTTCTTCAGCATCACCAGGCACTCGTCGAAGTGCTCGAGCAGGCCGACGAAGACCTGCTGGCGCTCGATCGCGGCGATGGCCGCGGCGGCGTCGCCGTCGCGCGTGAAGAACTTGACCTGGTGGTTGTGCGGCTCGTCCCAGGCGCACCACGTCTCCCAGTCCAGCGGCTGCGGCGTGTCCGCGACGTGGAACTGGTAGTGCGAGGCCGCCCGCTTGAGGGGATCGCGCAGGAAGGCGAAGTACCGCACCGGGCGCACCTCGTGCAGGTTCGACCACAGCGTGATCGCGTGGCCGCCCACGGCGCGCATCCAGGGGTTGAGCCGCTCGAGGCGGCGAAAGTCATCGTGGTCGTAGGTGGCGACCAGGAAGGGACGACTGGTCTCGCCCGGCTGCAAGGACGGATGCCACTCGAGGGCGCGGCAGTACGCGGGCCCGTAGGTGGACCGCAACATGGTCTCCACGGAACGGCCGCCGGTCTTGGCGAGGTGCAGGAAGGTGAGGAGGGGTCGAGCCATGTGACCTTCAGGCCGACCCCTCTCGCGCGAGAGATCAGCGGACCAGGACCAGCTTGGTGACGACGGGCGCGCGGCCGGTCGCTTCGAGACGCGCCAGGTACGTGCCGGTGGCCACGGCGCGGCCGCGGTCGTCCCGGCCGTCCCAGGCCACGTCGTGCGTCCCGGCCGACAGTTCGCCGCGCAGCAGTTCCCTGACCAGGCGGCCGCGGGAATCGAAGACGGCGACCACCACGGACGACGGCGTGTCGAGACGCGCGCTGAGCGTGGTCCGAGGATTGAACGGATTCGGGTACACCGTCAAGTTCATTAGTCCCGCGACCGGCGCGTCGTCGACGGCGATCAGGCTCTGGTACTCGTAGGCGCCGATGTCGGGCGCGTCGCCCGACGGCACGGCGTCGCCCGGGAGATCCCGGGTGTATCCGAGGTCGGCGCCCGCGTCGATCAGCGGCGAGCCCTCGGCCGGGTTGAGGTCGTCGGGCGACACGAACGGAAAGTCGAGCAGCCACACCGGCGCCTCGGGCTCGCTGCCGAGAACCAGCTGCCCCGCCTGGGCCGCGACGTGCGAGACCACGGCCATGCCGCCGACGCCTTCCGAGTTCGCCTGCACGTCGTTGCCTTGGCCCCAGAACGCGCAGTTGACCAGCGAGCACTGGTTCTCCGGCACCCACTCGCCGCCCTCGAGCGCGTGCGCGAAGCCGTCGCCGACCACGTAGCCGAAGCCGTTCACCGTGTTGTCGACGAAGGTGCAATTGTGGAGATCGGCCCGCGGGTAGTTGCGGACCATGACGCCGCCGCCGCGGCTGTACTCGCCGGTGTCGTTGCCCTCGCCGTCGTACCCGGCGCGGTTGCCGACGAATTCGCAGTAGACGAAGGTCACCAGTTCGCCGAGGTTCTCCTCCGTGCCGCCCTTCATGGCGCCGCCGCCCTGGTACCAGGCGGTGTTGTTCAGGAACCGGCAGTACTCGACCAGACCGACCGCGTAGCGGCCCACGTACAGCCCGCCGCCCTGCGCGTTCACGTTGCCGCTGAACACGGACCCGGAAACCAGGACCTCCACGAGACGATCCACGCCGCCCTTCACGAACAGGCCGCCGCCGTCGCCGACCGAGGCGCCGTTGGCCAGATTCCCGCGGTTGTCGGTGAAGGCACAATCCTCCACCACCACGACGACCGGCGCCACGTGGCCGCTCACATGCTGGACGCGCACGCCGGCGCCCTCGGCGAAGAACGCCCCCGCAGCCGTCGCGCTGCGCGAGCCGAGCACGTCGCACCGGCGCAACGTCACCGACGCGCCGGCGGCGTCGATGGCGCCCCCGGGTCCCGCCGAGGTGTTGTCCGTGAAGACGCAGTCCTCCGCCACCAGGGTGGTCGCGCCCGCCGTGGCATTCACGGCCACGGCGCCGCCGGCCCCGCCGGTGAGCGCCGCGTTGCCGGTGAACGTGCAGCCGTCCACGGTGACCGCGTAGCCCGCGCCCACGTGCACGGCGCCGCCACGTCCCGCGCTGGCGTTGGCCGTGAAGACGCATCGGTCGAGCGCGATGGTCAGCCCGCCCGCCACGCCGGGTGCGCTCAGCGCGGCGCCGCCGGTGCCCGGGGTGGTCGCCCGCGACAGCTCGCTGAAGGTGCAGCCCGTGAGGGTGATCCCGGTCAGCCCGCCGGCGGCGTTCACCGTCACGGCCGCCGTCGCCCGCCCAGTCTCGCCGCCCCGGATGGCGAGACCGCGCAACTCGGGAGCCGCCGCCGCGCCGTTCGCCGACAAGGCGCCGAGCACGCCGAGCACCACCTCGGTGCCGGCCGGCTCGACGGCGAGGTCACGGTTGGTCAGCAACGCCGGCAGCACGGCGGAGGTCGCGAGCGCATGGGTCTCGGGCCAGAGCAAGACGGAGTCCGCCGGAGCGCAGGCCGCGAGCGCCGCCGCCAGATCGCCGTAGCAGTTGGCGAGGTCCCAGTCGTCGGGCAGGCTCGGTCCCTGGGTCAACTCGCCGCCGACGCGGACGTGATAGCGTCCCGCCAGGGCGGCAGCAGGTGTCAGGCAACTGGCCGCGATGAGGAGCGACGCGGCGACAAGGCGCTTGTCGTGTGCACGCATGAAGCACCGTCCCGGCTGGAGTTTCGCGATGATCTCAGCAAGATAGATGGACTAGTATGGATTCGCACCGAAGGTAATATTCTACCGTGACCTGGACGACCCCGTCCATCACCGGACGAGGCTCATCTTGGCCGCTGCGCAGACGTGCCCATCCACATGCAAACGCGCGAGATAGATGCCCGCGGCGACGTCCTGTCCGTGATCGTCGCAACCGTCCCACGCCAGGGCATGGTCGCCCGCGGGCAGTTCCCGCTGGCATAGCCTGCGAACCAGGCGTCCCCGAGCATCGTGAATCGCGACCTCGACCAGGCCGGCGTCGGCAAGGGCGAAGGCCAGCGATGTCCGCGGGTTGAATGGATTCGGGCAGATGGCCAGCCGCGAGGCGCCGGCCGGTGGGGGGTCCGTGACGCCGATGGTGCCGTGGTCCTCGTAGCAACCGATGTCGAAGGCCGGGCCGAAGGGGACGGCCAGCCCCGCGAGGTCGTAGGCAAACGGGACCACCTCGCCGGCATCGATCAAGGGCGAACCGATGGCCGGGCGCAGGTCCTGCGGCGCGACGAACGGGAAGGCCGTGAGCCACACCGTCGCGACCGGCGTCGTGCCCGGCACCGACATCTGGCCCGCGGCGACGGCAGCGTGGGACACCAGTTCCATGCCGCCGGTCCCTTCGCTGCGCACCTGGATGTCGCCGCCAGTGCCCCAGAACGCGCAGTTGACCAGCTTGCAGCGATTGACGGCCGTCCACTGGCCGCCTTCCAGCGCGTGAGCGAAGCCGTCGCCGATGGCATACGCGTAGTCGTTCACCCGGTTGTCGACGAACGTGCAGTTGTAGACGTAAGCGCGCGGATGGTTGCGCACCGCGAGGCCGCCGCCGCGCGAATACTCGCCGGTGGCCGTGCCGTCCGGCCGGTAGCCGGCCCGGTTGCCGCGAAACTCGCAGTAGACGAAGGTCGCCAGTTCGCCCTCGCACTCGGGAAATTCGCCGCCCTTGAACGCGCCGCCGCCCTGGTACCAGGCGATGTTGTCGAAGAACCGGCAGTAGCGGACCTCGCCCTCGCAGAAACGGCCGACGTAGACACCGGCGCCCTGGGCGTTCGTGTTGCCGCGGAAGAGGCAGTCGTCGATCTCGACCCACGTCATGCGGGTCTCGTCGCCGCCCTTGACCAGGACGGCCCCACCGTCGCCGGCGTTGTTGTCGATCGAGTCGTTGCCCTGGTTGTCGAGGAACTGGCAGTCCTCGAGGAGAACCTCGACGGGGTCCGTGTGGCCGCCGGTCCGGGTCACGCGCAGGCCGGCCCCCTCCTTGTAGAACGCGCCGGTTTCCCAGGCCGATCGCGAGCCCTGGACGACGCACCGGCGCATCGCCAGCGACGCGGAATCGAGGTTCAGGGCACCGCCAGGGCCGCCCGAGGTGTTGTCCGTGAAGTCGCAGTCTGCCAGTTCGAGCGAGGTCGACGCCGACGTGGCCGCCACCATGATGGCGCCGCCGTGGCCGCCACCGGTGGTGTGGTTGGCGGTGAACGCGCAGTCGTCCATGGTCACGGTGTAGCCGCCGCCGATCCACACCGCGCCGCCGTAGCCCTGGGTCTGGTTGTCCGTGAACGTGCAGGCCTCGAGCGCGAGGACGGCGCCGTTTCCCGGCGACGTCGCCCGCAGGGCGCTGCCCCCGGCCCCGGCCAGCGTCCCGCCGCGGAATCCGCTGAACGTACACCCTCTCACGGCGACCGAGGTCGAGGTTCCGGTCAGATTGGACAGGGTCAGCGCCGCGAGCGTGCGCTGATCGGCAGACCCGGTGAAACGCACGCCGACGACCGCGGTGGTCGCCACCGCCGGGTCCACGGACAGGGCGCCCGCAGGCCCGAGCACGACCTGGGCCCCCGTCGGCCAGGCCTGCAGCTGCCGATTCGCGAGCACGGCGCGGAGAGCCGCGGCGGTGTCCAGGAGGTGGATCTCGTCGTAGAGCAGGACGGAATCGGCGACGGTCGCCGCCGCCAGGGCCCCCGCGAGCGTCCCGTAGCAATTCGCGAAGGCCCAGTCTCCAGGGACACTGGGCCCGCTCGTGCGCAGACCGCCGACGTGGACGTGATACCGGTCTGCGGCCGCCGAGGTCGCGGCGAACATCATCGCCGCGGCCAGGAGGGCGAACCCGAAGGTGACCCTGGACATCATCGGTGGCCCCCTGATTTAATGACATATTAGCACCTGAGATGATACATCATCGTAAGGAGATTGACTAGCACCCTCGTGAGGATTCGTTGCGGAAATTCGTTCAATAGGCGATTGTACGGCCTGCCGGGTCGCCCGACGGCGGCCGTTTCCCCCGGAGTTTTACGTGCTGAACCGTTCGCTGTATCTCTTCGTCGCCAAGATGGCCGGCTACGCGGTGCGGCTGGTCCTGCCCTACTTCCTGGTCCGGCTGCTCACGGTGGGCGATTTCGGCGCCTACCGGCAGTTCTTCCTGCTCGAGGTCTACATCGCGACCCTGTTCCAGTTCGGGGTCAACCAGGCTCTCTTCTACTTCATTCCCCGGGACACCCGCAACGCCGGCGCCTACCTCCTGAACAGCCTCCTGCTGAACATGCTCATTCTCTCGGCGGCCTTCCTGGGCATCGGCCTGGCCCGGGACCAGCTCAGCGCCTGGCTGAACATGGCGATCCTGGTGGACGCCTTCTGGTTGCTGGCCATCCACACCCTCGCGTTGATGCTGATCTCGGCCTGCGACGCCTTCCTCACCGCAAGGCAGGCGGTCCGGTCGGCGGCGGCGTTCGATTTCGGCGGGCAGGTGCTGGTGAGCGCGATCACGGTGTGGCTGGCGTTCGCCACGCGGCGCCTGGACGCGGTCCTCGTCGGCCTGGTGGCGGGACGCGCGGTGCAACTGGTGGCGATGGTCGCCTTCGTCCACTGGCGGCTGCAAGGATTCCGGGCGCAGCGGTACTTCTTCGGGGTGGTCGAGCAGGTACGCTACGGTGTCGTGCTCGGCGTGGCCGGCACTCTCTGGTCGATGATCTCCCGCCTTCACGACTTCTTCGTCAGCCGGTACTTCGGCACCGAGGTCTATGCGGTGTATTCGGCCGGTTGCACGGAGATCCCGGTCACGCAGGTCTTCACGCAGGCCGTCGCCATGGTCACCCTCGGTCAGTTCGCCCTTCTGGAACAGCAGAAGGACTGGGAGGGAATCCGGAAGCTCTGGCACCGGGTGCTGACCAGCAGCTACGCCATCACCATCCCCTCCGTCATCCTGCTGCTGGCCGTGTCGAAGCCGCTCGTCCTGTTCATGTTCACCTCCACCTACGCCGACGCGGTGCCGATATTCCAGATCAATACGCTGCTGAAACTGCATCTGATCTTCAACGCCACGCTGGTGCTGCGAGCCATGAATCGCAACGACGTCTCCATCTGGGTCAACCTCGCGACGCTGATCGTGGCGCCGGCCGCGCTCTATGCCGGCATGCGGTACGGCGGCCTCCTGGGCATCATCGCAGCGCAGGCCGTGCTCATGATCGCCAGCCGGTTCGCCGCGACCGTGATCATGAACCGGATTTCCGACGTCCGCCTGCCGTACACCGTGGGGGTGGGAGACGTCCTCGCCATGTACCGGGAAGCCTGGCAGAAACTCCGCGAGATCGCGGCGTCCGGACGGCGGCGCCACGCCGCGGTCTCGGCCTCCGGGCGGGACAAGCCATGAGCCGCCGTCGTCACGAACGCCCCTGGCACGTCGCCCATGTCATCGGCGCCCTGCGCACCGGCGGCGCCGAGCGCCAGCTCGTGAATTACCTGCTGGCGGCCAATCGCGAGGAGTTCCGGCACACCGCCGTCTGTCTCGCCGAACCCGGCGAACTCGCGAGCGTGGTCGAGGCCGCGGGCATCCCCGTGGTGACGATCCGCCTCCGCCAGAGGCACCTGCCGGCCAGCCCCTTCGCCCTCGCCGCCTGGCTCCGCCGCGAGGACGTCGCGGTGGTTCACGCCCACATGCACGACGCCGCCCTCTGGGGACGCGTCGCCGGCAAGCTGGCCGGAGTGCCGGTCCTCATGACCACCGAGCACGGCAAGGAACTCTGGAAGGGACGACTGCGGGTCGCGATCGACCACCACCTCAGCCGCTGGACCGCGCGTCACATCGCGGTCTCGCACGACGGACGCGAGATCCGTCTGCATCGCGAACGCATCGACGCCGAGCGCATCGTGCTGATTCCCAACGGCGTGTTCGTCCCCGCCGATCCGGTCAACGCGGCCGGGCGCCGGCGCGTGCGGGAAGAGCTGGGCCTGCCGGAAGGAACGCCCGTCCTGGGCACCGTCGGGCGCGTGGTCGCGGCGAAGGGCTACGAGCACCTGCTCGACGCGCTCGAGATCGCCCGCGCCCGGACGCCGAACCTGCGCTGGCTCGCGGTCGGCGACGGAGAGAGCCGCGACGCGCTCACGCGGACCGCCGCGACGAGAGGCCTGACCGACGCGGTGATCTGGGCGGGTCAGCGGCAGGACATCTACGACCTGCTCGCCGCCATGGACATCTGGGTGATGAGCAGCGTGCGCGAGGGCCTGCCGGTCGCCTTGCTCGAGGCCATGGCGGGGCAGAAGCCCATCGTGGCGACCAACGTCGGCGGCATCCCCGATGCGGTGGCCGACGGACGCGAGGCGCTGCTGGTTCCGCCGGCCGACCCGGCGGCGCTGGCGGCGGCGATCGGCGCGCTGCTGGCGGACCCGGCGCGGGCGGCGGCGCTGGCCGCGGCGGCGCGTCGCAAAGCCCAGACGACGTACACGATCGCTTCCGTCGCGGGGCAGATCGAGGACCTCTACCGGCAGGAACTCGCCCGCGCGGGCGTCGTGGGACGGCAGACATGAACGGCAAGCCCCGCATCTGCTTCGTGAGTCCGGAAGCGTACGCCACGCTGCGCCCCGGCGTGGCGGAGATGGCCGGCGGCGCGGGCTTCCAGCTCGTGGAGATCGCGCGGGAACTGCGCGCGCGCGGCCACGACGTGTGCTTCGTGGTCGGCGACTACGGGCAGCCCTTCCGGGACACCGTGGACGGATTCGTCACCTATCGCGCCAGCAGCATCGCGACCGGCCGCAGCCGCACCCGCGGCCCCTTGAATCTCGTGCGTCTCTTCCGCGCCATGCGGGCCGCCAAGGCGGACCACTACGTGTTGCGGTCGATCCGCGAACTGTCGTTCTTCATCCTGATCTTCGCCAGGTTGCTCGGCGCCCGCTACACTTTCATGGTCGCCAACCTGCCGCACGTGACGAAGGAGGAGATGGAAGGGATGTCGCCGCGGTTGCGATCGCTCTATGCGCGGAGCCTGCGGCGGGCGGACCGGGTCACCGTCCAGTCCCGCGAGCAACAAGACATGTTGCGCGCGAGTTTCGGCGTCGAGGCGCCGATCGTCCCCAACGGCATCGAGATCCCGGCCTTCGTGACGACGCCGGCGGGCGTGACGCACGACGTCTCGTGGGTGGCGACCATCAAGCCGGCGAAGCGGCCGGACCGCCTGGTGGAGATCGCGCGGGCCCTGCCGGATCGCACCTTCCTGGTCGCAGGGGGGCCGGGCAGCGACCTCGACTACCACGTACGCCTGACCGAGGCCCTTGCAGACCTGCCGAACGTCACGGTCCTCGGCTTCGTGCCGCCGGACCAGGTGCACCGCGTCTACGAGCGGGCCCGCGTCTTCCTCAACACGTCGCAGTACGAAGGCTTCCCGAACACCTTCCTGTTCGCCTGGTCGCGCGGCATCCCGACGTGCTCTCTGGACATCGACCCTGACGGCGTCGTGACCCGCGAAGGCCTGGGGATCGTCGATCCGGACTGCGACAACCTGGCCCGGCGGCTCGACGCGCTCCTGGCCGACGACGCCGCCTGCGAGGCGATGCGCCGGCGTTGCCACGATTACGTGCGGCGGCATCATGCCCGCGACCATCTGGCAGCCGCCTTCCTGGCCGCGCTCCCGGAGCGACCATGAGCGTCTTTGGACTCGACGCGCGCATTCCCGTGGTGATGTACCACGCCGTTGGCAACCCCGCTCCCGGCTGGATCTGGCCCGGCCTGGCCTGCCCCGAGCAACTCTTCGCCCGCCAGGTCGCCCTGCTGGCCGACCGCGGCTACCGGGGCGCGACGCTGGCTGACGTGCGGACCTGGCAGGACCGCGGACGCGCGCCCCGCGAACGCCTGGTGGTCCTGACCTTCGACGACGGGTACCTCGACACCTGGGCGCTCGCCCGGCCGTACCTCAAGCGGCACGGACTGCGCGGACTGGTCTACGTCAATCCAGACTTCGTCGAGCCGGGAACGGTCGTCCGGCCCACGCTCGAGGATGTCTGGGCGGGACGGATACGGCGCGAGGAACTGCCATGCCACGGCTTCCTCAACTGGGCCGAGATCGCGGCGATGGCTCGCGAAGGCGTCGTGGAGATCGGCTCGCATTCGCGCACGCACACCTGGTACGAGACGGGGCCCGAGATCGTCGGTTATCACGGCGGCGGCGAGACGCCCCCGTGGCTGGCGTGGAATGCCCGACCGGACCGCAAGCATGCCTGGTTGAGCGAGATGCAGGCGGACCTGGTCCCGCTCGGCACGCCGATCCACGTCCACGGCCGGGCCCTCGGCATACGACGCTGGCGACCCGACGCATCCCTGGCCGAGGCGGCACTGGCCCACGTGGCGACCCACGGCGGCGACGCGTTCTTCGCGCAACCGCATTGGCGCGCGGACCTGGATCGCGTCGTCGCGGCGGCCGGCGGCGACAGGGGGCGATTCGAAACGGACGCCGAGCGCGAAGACCGCTTGCGGGACGAGATCCTGATCAGCCGGGAGGAGATCGCCGGCCATACCGGCGAGCCCGTGCGCCATTTCGCCTGGCCCGGCGGCGCCTACGACGACCAGGCCTGGCGGATGGCCGCGGCGGCGGGATTCGACACCGTCACCGTCAAGCCGACGGATCTCGCCCGCTGGTCGACACCGGACCCCATGATCCTGCGCCGCATGACCTGCCGTGACCAGTTGGGCTTCCGCGGCCGCACCGTGCCGACCCGGGATCCCGTCTTCCTGCTGTGGAGTTGCGAGATCGAGCGGGGTCGGCGCCATCTGCGCTGGCCGCTGCGGCTGCGCAAGGCGGCCGCGGCGTTCAGGGCCGCGAGACGCCGGCCCTGAACGGCGAGACGTCGGAGATCGCGAAGCGGTACTTCCCCGACGCCGTGACGGGAATCTCCTCGCGCAGTACCAGATCGACCCGCACATCGCCGAGCAGTTCTCGCAGCCGCGCGGCAAGGCGCGCGGACGCCTCGTCGTTCCACGCGGGTCCGGGCACCACGCGGGCCTCGATGGTCTCGCGGTCGGGTTGATACAGCTGCAACTGGCGGACGCCCGGAACACCTTCGGTCCAGAACACCGGCCCCGGGCAAGAGAAGACCTGGCCGTCACGTCCGACCAGGACGTCGGAGGTCCGTCCCGCGACCGAGGTCAGGACGGGCAACGTCCGGCCGCAGGCGCACCTGGTCTCGGCGAGGACGGCAAGGTCGCCGGTGCGATAGCGCAGGAAGGGCATGACGTGGTTGTGGAGGTCGGTGAGCACGATCTCCCCGATCTCCCCGGGGGCGCACGGGCGACCATCGGCCGCGACGACCTCCAGGTGCACGCAATCGGCGCTGACGTGCAGACCCGTGCCGCGCCCGCATTGCTGCGCCACGACACCCATCTCCCGCGAGCCGTAGCGGTTCAGGATCGGGCAGCCGAATGCCTGCTCGACCAGCGTCCGCTCTTCCTCGCCGAGCGTCTCCGCCGTGCTGACGACTCCGCGCACGCCCGGATTGCGCAGGCCCTGGGCCAGCATCGTTCCCGCGAGAAAATGGAGCGCCGAGGCGTAGCCGATGAGCAATGTCGCGCGTTGCTCCCGGATCGCCGCGAGGTACCCCGCCACCCGCTGCTCGCTCAGATTCGTCGCGTCGAGCATGAGCAGACGATGCAGCAGGGCATTGCGCAACCGCGCTCCCAGCGCTCCGACCACCCTCAGGTCGGCATGGTGTCCCCAGAGCATGGCGACGGTCTCGCCGCTGCGCCAGCCCGCCCACTCCCGGGCCCGCATGTCCGCCGCGAATCGCGCGGCGTTCGCCGCGCGGTCCAGGTCGAAATGGAGCATTGTGCCGGTCGACCCCCCGGTTCGCGACGGGAAGCGGCGACCGGCCAGGTGTCCGGCGCGAAACGCGTCCGGCGTCTCGATCAGCATCAGCTTGTCGATCAGCGGTAGGTCCGCGAGAACCGCGAAGGCATTCTCGGCGGCGACGACGCCGGAGCCCGCCAGGCGCTCGCGGTAGAACGGCACGGCAGCGGCGGCATGGGTCAACAGCGCGCCCAGCCGCTCCGCGCGATACGCCGCCATCTCGCCGTCGTCCCAGCGCTCCCGCCGCCGCGCCGCGCGCAACTCGCGCAGGCGACGCGGCCGCAGGAGGGCCTGACACAGCGTAACCAGTTCACGGGACATCGGGGACACCCTTCCGATTCACGCGCGCGTCCGGCTGCCGAGCGCCTGCTCGTAGACGGCGATCGTCTCGCGCGCGATGTGCTCCAGATCGAGAACCGCGACCTTCTCGCGGCCGTCGGTGCGGTTGCCGCGAGCGAGCGCGAGCGCGAGCTTGGCCGCCACGTCGGCGGGTGTTCGCTCGCACAGGTAGCAGCCGGACACCCCACGCAGGCGTTCCGGCACATCGCCGACGGGAACCGACACGATCGGCAGGTTGCAGGCCAGGGCCTCCTTGATCGCGCAAGGCGAGGCCTCGTGGTTCGACGTCATCACCAGCACGTCGCCCGCATTCAGGTAGAGGGGCACGCGGTGGTGCGGCACGCCGGTGACCGCCAGCAGTTCCACCGCGGGGTCCGCCGCCGCCAGGATGTCCACCGCCGCCCGGGCGACGTCGTAGCGCTTGACGCCGACCGCGGGGCTGGCGAGAAACAGGACGTACCGGCGCGACGGATCCAGGCCGAGCAGTTGCCGGGCCTCGTCGCGCGGCCGCGGCTGGAACAGTTCGAGGTCCACGCCCATGGGTATGATCTGCGCTTCGCGACGCCAAAGCCGGGCCTGCAATTGCCGGGAGACCACGATGCAACGAGCCGCGCGCAGCCCGGCGATCTGGGACAGCAGCGTCTTGAACCGACCGCCCACGGTGTAGTGGCCGCCGGGGCCGACCTCACCCAGCAGATCGCTGCCGTGAAAGGTCAGCACCACCGGACACGCGGTCTGCATGCCGGCGGGCAGACCGGCGAGGCCGTAGTGGGCGTGGATGAGATCGAACTTGTCGCGCCGCAGGCGCTCGCGCAGGACGCGGCCTGCGCGCAGGTACTTGCCGAGCGAGCCGGCGCCGTCGATCACCGCGACCTCGACCTCGATACCGGCGCGCGCCAGGGAGTCGACCTGCTCCTTGACGAAGGTCCCTGACGCCGGGCGGTCCGGTGTGGGATACATGGCGGTGATCACGAGCACGCGCATCTGGGGATCTTCGCGGCTCTCGCCGCGCCTCCACAAGCACCAACCTGCCGAAGTCACGGACTGGCGCTGGATACTGACGCCGTCTTGACGCTGGTGACACGATTCGCCGACCAGGCGATGAGGACGCCCGCAAAGAGGTAGAAGTGGGAATTGAGCGACTCGAAGAACCGGTAGTCGAAGGTGCCGCCGCCGATGATATAGGTCGCCAGCGTGGCGCCGACGGGCGGCAGGAAGTACAAAGAGACGATATCGCCCGTGTGCTTCCGGGCCCGGTAGGTCAGCAACAGCGCGCGAAAAATGAGGATGTAGATGCCGGCCTGGAGGGCCGCCCCGACGATCCCCTCCTCCGCGAGCACGGAGATGTAGATGTCGTGCGTCGTGCTGTTCGGATCGATGCTGACCTTGATGAGGCCGTAGATCGGCACTTCCAGGGTCTCGCGATAGTCCGCCGCCAGGTCGTTGAATCGCCTGAAGCCGATGCCCAGGAGAGGATGCGATTTCCACATGTGATAGGAGGTCGCCGCGACGTTGATGCGACCTTCGATCGTCGATTCCGTTTCCAGGCGTTCCTGCAGGAAAGCGTCCTGCTTCAGACTCAGGAGCCCGGTGCCCATGATCACGACCGTGACCACGCCGTAGATGGCGAGGCGGCGCATGTACACCCGGTGGCCGAGGGCCGCCATCACCAGCAACCCGACGCCCGTGGCGAGCCAGCCGCTGCGAGTGTACGTGAAGAGCAACCCCGCCATGCAGAGCAGGATACCCCCCATGTGGAGCACGCGCGCGACCAGGCTGCGCGCGGTGAGGTGCAGGTAGAACTGGAACGGCAGCACCATGCCGATGAAGATGCCCAGGACACCGGGCTGAATGAAGATGCCGACGGAACGATTGATGAACGAGTGCTGGGTCGTGAGGATGGTCTTGGGCCAGACCAGGGCGTTCCAGTGGAAATGCTGGGCCACCGACGTCAAACCCATGTAGAGGTTGATCGCGACCAGCAGGTAGACCAGACGCTGGAACCAGCGCACGTCGGACATCAGGTATTTCCCGAAGAAGTAGCCCGCCGCCGGCATGAGATAGCTCCGGGTCCACATGTTGAAGGCTTCCGGGTTGGCCGTCAGGCAGGATCCCAGCAGGTAGAGCGTGTGGGCGATGACCAGGAAATCCGGCAGATAGGGCGGGAAGGCGGGACGCGGCCTCGCCAGGGATCTCAGGATGCCGGCGCAGATGACCCAGATGAGCAGCAGCCGGTCGGGCGTGAAATCCGGCAGTCCCGGCAGATCGACCAGCAGAATGGTGCGAAACCCCGAGATCGAGACCACCCAGACCAGGATCGCGATCTCGATCCGCTGGATCGAGATGATGGCCATCACGAAGAACAGGAACAACCCGGCCGCGAAGATCGTGAGGCCCTGCAAATCGTAGATCTGAAAGACCCGCAGCCCGATGACGTAGACCAGCGCCGAGACGGCCAGCAACGAAAGGCCGTACAGGACGCCAGCGCCCCGTCCGGCGGGAGCGACGATGCGCGGACTGTCCGTCGCCGCCCGGAACACTGGCCCTACCTCTTGCTGGCCGAGACCGACCCCAGCACGGGCACTTCCACCGTGCGGGAAAGGACGCGGGTGTCGTGAATGCGCTGGTCGCTGCGATCGACGACGACGCCGACCATCAGGCCGAGCCCGAGACCGAAGACCGCGAGCGCGCCGAACATCGCGAACTTCCGCGCCTCCGAGATGACCGTGTCGATCTCCGGATCCGTGATCACCGTGAGGCGACTGACACGATCATCCGCCATCTCCGCCATGCGCACCTCGCCGCTCTTGATCTGCAGCCCCTCCAGCAGCTCGCTGCGCGTGGCGATCTGGGCGTCGAGCATGGTGATGCGCCGATAGGCGCTCGGCATGGAGGCCAGCGAACGATCGACCTCGCTCTTCTGGACTTCCATGACATTCGCCTTCGTGCGCAGGCTGCTGGCCTTCAACTCCAGGCTCCGCAGGTGGTCCTGCACGGCGCCGCGCATCTCTGACCGCAAGCCCTCGATGATGCTGGACTGGCGCTGGACCTTCTGGCTGCCTTCGGGATGATCCGCCAGCAGGCGGTAGTAGACCTCGGTTTCGTTGGCGAGACGCTCGCGCATCGTCATGAGATGCTGGAAATCGGGGCCGGTCGGCACGAAGTTCGGGTCGCGGGCCACCGCCGATTTCAGGTTCGCGATATCCGCCTCGACCTCGCTCGCGTCGGCGCTGACCTCATAGTACCTGGCAGAAAGATCGGAGAGCAGCTCGTTGCGCGGCCGGCTGTCCTGTTGGAGCAGCGAGATGCCGGTCTCCTGCGAAATTGCCTCGCGAAGCGCGAGGAGGCTGTCGATCTCCGACTCCGCCTTCTGGACCTGCTCGGCGTAGTAACTCGCGGCGCGGGAATTCCGGCCGGCATAGATCGAGTACTCGAGGAACGCATCGCGGACGGCCCGATTGACCATCAAGGAGACGCGTTCGAACGGCGAACTGTACTTGATATCCAGCAGGTTCGACTCACCGACGCGCGACACGTCGAGCTTGTCGAGAATGAACTCGAGCAGCCGGTTGTGGTCGGACAGGGCGGCCAGCTGGGGATCGATAGCCTTCAGAACCTCCAGGGAATCCTGCAGGGAGCGCGCCGCCATCTCGGCGACGGGAACGCTCATCGCGAGATTCGTGTAGGTGCTGATGGCGAGATCGTAGTCGACGTTGCGGGTCGAGATGACCAGACTCGGATTCTCCGGGCTCTGCAGTTCGAGAATCATCTTGCTGCTCGAGACGAACGCTCCCGTTTGCTTGAACAGTCCCAGCGAACCCAGTATCAGCAGGGGCAGCCAGATCGCCAGGATCCACATCTTCCGCCGGAACGCAACGTAGACGAGATCCCGCGGGCTGAACACCGAGCTCGCTGCCGGGGCGAGTTGCGAGCTGACGGGGACCATATCCGACACGGAGCTACCTCCTGATGACGTTGCCTTCCGTGACGTACTTGACGTCCACGGCCAGTTGCGTGTAGGACAGCAGACTGGTGATCAGAGTGCTGGTGAACGCCGCGAAATCGCCGATCGCCGTGCGCTCGACCCAGATCACGTCGTACGGCTGCAGATCCGCGACGACGGGATCGAACGCGACGCCGGAGGCGAAGTTCGAGAGGTCGATCTCGCGGCAGAGGTAGCCGCCCGACGTCACGCGGACCAGAACCACCGACCCCTTGTCGGCGCCCTTCTCGAAGCCGCCGGCCATGGCGATGGCGGCAAGCATCGAGAATCCCTCGCTCGGAAGTTCGTAGCGGCCAGGCTGCCGGACCTCGCCCAGCACGTAGATGTCGTTGCCGCCGAGTTCCTTGACGCCGACCGTCAATCTCGGGTCGCGGAACTCCTTGCCGTATTCCGTCGTCAACAGGCGGTCGATGTCGATCAGGGTCATGCCCGCGACCCGCACGGGATCGAGACCGAAGAACGAAGCGGTGCCGTCAGGAAGCACCAGCACCTCATCCTGGTTGAGCACGTCGTTGAACAGGTCGCGCACTGCCAGGACGTCGCCGCGGCGAATCATGTAGCCTGTATTGTCGGTCGCTTCGAGAATCTGCCGCTGCTCCGGCGAGAACACGATGCTCATCTCGCGCTTGACGGCCGGTCCCCGCGAGACGCTGCCACAGCCGGCCAGAGCGCCGAGCGCAACCACGACGAGCAGACCACGGATTGATTGACGCGCCACGGCTTCCGTACCTCCCCTATACCCTGTCGTAGACGATTTTCGGCAATTCGAAGCGGCGCTTGTTGAGCACCGTACCGAGGACATTGACCTTCTGATCGCGGAGCGCCTGGAGGCCGTGATTGATGATCTGCGACTTCAAGCGCCGCGCCTCTACGACCATCACGAGTCCGTCGGCGGCACGACCGATCCACGCGGTCTCGATGGCATCGAGCACGGGCGGGCAGTCGACGATGACGAATTCGTAGTCCTCTGCCAGGGCCTTGAGCACTTCGTGGCACGTCGGCGAGGCGAGTTCGGCCTTCAGGTTGCCGAGTTCCAGGCCACCGGCCATGACCGAGAGGAACACGGCGGCCTGCCGGCCCGGCTCCGCCTGGGACGCGACGAGACGCGTCGCGAAGGTGTTCTCTTCAACGTGGCGCAGTTGCGGTTGCGGCGAGCGGAAATTGGCGTCGATCCAGAGCACGCGTCGCCCCAGGTTCATGGCGAGAATGCGGGCGATGCTGTAAGAGACGAAGCTCGCGCCTTCACCCTTCACGTTCGCGGCGAGGGCGACCACCAGGCCCCGGTGCGGCGGTTTGAACTCGATCAGACGGGTCGCGACCTTGGTCAGTTCCAGCCGCTGCTCCTCGTCGGGCACGGGAAAGATCCGGGCCTCCTCGAGGTTGGAGACATCCACGGCTGGCAACGTGACCGCGGCGCGCCGCTGCATCGCCTGCAAGATATCGGACATCGTGACCACCTGGGCGCGTCTTGACGGGCTACGTCGGACCGCCGAAATCACGGCGTCCGAAAGGGCTCCGAAGGGTCTGCATGACTATCGGTAACCCGGTGCAATGACTTTAGCAATAGGCGTTCGAGTGCACCTCGCGCGGTGGTCGTCCGGCAGATATCTATCCCCGTTCATTTTATGATCGCCCGCGTGATCTGTCAACAACCGGAAAGGCCGCCCAGGGGCTGTCGTGTTGCCAAGGAGGGGGCCGGATGCCATGCTTGGGCCACGCGGGACCGGTACGGGTGCCGGCTCCGGGCGGCCGGCCCCGGCCGCGGACGTGGTGGTCGCGCCCGGCCGGCGCTTGCGGGAGGTTTCCTTGAGGATCTGGTTCGATGCCGACAATGGCCCGCATGTGTTGATCCTGCGTCCCCTGGCCGCCGAGCTGACCCGGCGTGGTCACCAGGTGTCGTTCACCGCCCGGGATCGGGCGGGCACCTGCGAACTGCTCGACCTCTACGGATTGGCCTTCGCGCGGGTGGGCAGGGAGTTCGGCACGGGCCGGTGGCACAAGGTGGGTGGCACCCTGGGCCGGGCCGCCGTCCTGGCGCGTCGGGCCCGCCGCTGGCGCCCGGACGTCTCCTTCGGCCACGGATCGCGGTCCTTGCCGCTGGCCTCGGCCCTCCTCGGCATCCCCAGCGTGACCATGTACGACTACGAGTGGGTCGACCCGACCCTGTTCAACGTCCTCTGCCGCACGATCCTCCTGCCGGATGTCGTCGATCCGGCCCGGTGCGCGGATGCCGGCATTCGCGGAACGCGTGTGCGAAGGTATCCGGGACTCAAGGAGCACCTCTACCTGGGGGACCAGGCGCTCGAACCGGCGCCCGTCCAGGCCGATCTCGGGCTGCGGCCGGATCGGGTCAAGGTCCTGCTGCGGCCGCCGGCGACCAAGGCCCACTATCACAACCCGGACGCGGAGATCCTCCTGCAGGAGATCCTCCGCCTGCTCGTCGCGCGAGAGGACGTTCAGGTCGTGTTCCTGAGTCGCGACCCCAGCCAGGTGGAATTGCTCGGCGACATCCCGCGCGAACGGGTGATCATGCCGCAGCGGGTTTACGACGGTCCGAGTCTCGTCGCCGCGATGGACCTGGTGATCAGCGGCGGCGGCACCATGACTCGCGAGGCCGCCGTCCTGGGAGTCCCGTCGTACAGCTATTTCCGAGGCAGGACGGGACGGGTGGACGAGAGTCTGGAGAGCGCCGGACGACTCGTGATGTTGCGTTCGGCGGCCGAGGTGCCGGCGAAGCTGCAGCTGACCCGGCGCACGGCGCCGGTCTCGGCGCCGGACAGCGCCGCGCTGGTCGGCTTCATCTGCGATGCCATCGAGGCGGCCGCGACTCGCGCGCGGTCAGTTTCCGTCTGACGGATAGCGGTCGCGAAGCACCGCCACGATCCGCTCCGCGGCCTGCCCGTCCCAGAGCGCCGGCACCCGCCCCTTTTTCCAGCGCCCGGCGATCGCCCGCGCCGCGAGGTCGGGCAAGGTCGCGAGAGTCGTCAACTCGTTGGTGCCCTCGGTGATCGTGATCGGCCGCTCGGTGTTGGGACGCATCGTGAGACACGGGATTCCCAGATAGGTCGTCTCTTCCTGAATTCCCCCCGAGTCGGTGATCACCAGCCTGGCGTGCATGGTCAGATTGAGGAACTCGTCGTACCCCATGGGCTCGCAGACGTGCACGTGCGACCCCGACGACGCGCATTGCGACCACAGGCCGGCGTCGTCCATCACCTTGTGCGTGCGGGGATGCACGGGGAAGATGAGCGGGAAATCCAGTCCGGACAGCGCCGAGAAGAGCGCCGCGAGTTGCCGGGGGTCGTCCACGTTCGAAGGCCGGTGCAGCGTCACGAGGCCGTACTGGCCCGCCTCGAGGCCGAAGGCCGCGAATCGCTGCAGTGACCGCACGCGCTTCAACGCGTCGACGAGGCTGTCGATCATGACGTTGCCGACGAGGTGGATCCGCTGCGCCGCCACGCCCTCGGCGCGCAGGTTCGCGTCGCCGTCCGGTGAGGGCGTGAACAGCAGGTCGGCAATCGCGTCCGTCACCAGGCGGTTCAGTTCCTCCGGCATCGAGCGGTCGCCGCTGCGGAGGCCGGCCTCCACGTGAGCGACGTCGATTTGCAGCTTCTTGGCCGCAAGCGTGGCGGCCATCGTGGCGTTCACGTCGCCGACCACGACCACCAGATCCGGACGCTCGCGCAAGCACAGGGCCTCATACCGGACCAGGACGCCGGCCGTCTGCTCGGCGTGCGAGCCGCTGCCGACGCCGAGATGGACCTGCGGGGTCGGCAACCCGAGATCGGCGAAGAAGACGTCGGACATGTTGTGGTCGTAGTGCTGGCCCGTGTGGATCAGGCGGACGTCGAAGCGACCGGGATGCGCCCGCAGCGCGCGCCAGATCGGCGCCACCTTCATGAAGTTGGGCCGGGCGGCGGCGAGGAGATCGATCTTGCAGGCCATCACGACGTCCTGGGGCTGAGGGTGCGCTCGTGGGAAGTGCGGCGCGCGCCAATCTAGGCCGGCCTCCGGTCACGGTCAATCAGAGAGTCCCGTGGTCCCGTGTCCGTCCCGGATGCGGCAGGGACGATCAGCGGGTTCCCGCCGCCAGCTCGCGATAGAGCCGCCCGAGTCGTTCGTCGACCTGGCGGAAATCGTAGCGCGCCGCGACCGCCGCGCGGGCCTGGCGTCCGCACGCCGCGCGCAGCGACTCGTCGTCGAGCAGCCGGCGCACGCCGCCGGCGAGCGCCGCCGGATCCGCCGCCGGCACCACGACGCCGGCGCCTCCGCCCTCGACGAGCTCCGCCAGCCCCTCGATCCGCGTGCAAACCACCGGCAGGCCGCAGGCCATCGCCTCGAGCAGCACGAGCGGCAGTCCCTCCCAGCGCGACGGCAACACGAACACGTCGGCCGCGCGCAGGTAGCCCCTGAGGTCCGGGAGCACGCCGGGCAGCCGGACGCGGTCGCCCAGGCCCCGCTCGGCCACCGCCCGCTCGAGGTCCGCGCGCAACTCCCCTTCGCCGCCGATCACCGCGTGGAAGGCGACGCCCTGGTCGCGCAGTTGCGCCGCCGCCGCGATCAGCGTGGCGAAATCCTTCTGCGGCGTGAGGCGCCCCGCCGCCACCATCAGCGGCCAGCCGGCCGGCACGCCGGCCCGGGCGCGCACGGCGGCCCGCTCGGCGTCCGGTAGCGGTGGCGGCACGTCCACGCCGTTGGTCACCACCTCGAGCCGGCGCGGGTAGCGGGTCGGCACGCCCAGTTCCGCCAGGAGGCAGGTCCCCACCTCCTCGCTCACGGCGACGGTCGCGTCGCACCGCTTCAGGATGCGCCGGTAGGCGAGGTGCCGCAGGCGGCGCCGCACGGGATTGTCCTGGTCGCCGTAATCGAATTCCCGCGTGTTGTGGACCGTGGCCGCCACGGCGCACACGCCGCGTTCCGCGAGCAGGAGCGCCCAGAAATTGGCGCCCGGCAGATGCGACTGCACCACCTGCACGCCGTCGTCGCGGATCTGGGCGGCCAGCTGCCGGTAACCCTGTACCACCGAACCGGTGAAGGCGCCGAGCCGGCGAATCGGCGCCCGCGCCAGACCCAGCCGGCGCACGGTGACGGCCGGATCGACGCGTGACGCGAGGTCGCCCTCGTCCGCGCTCAAGACGTAGAGGAAGGACCGGTCGCCGGCCGCCGCGCGGGCGTTCGCGAGTTGCACCGCGAGATTCTCGGCGCCGCCGGTGGCGAGGGTCTCGACGAGCTGGGCGCACACGAGCTGGTCCGCCCGGCGCGCCCCCATGTCACTGGCCGACGGTGATGATGCGGGCATAGGCGACCACTCCGCCCTCCGTGAGCCGATCCCTCGCCTGCGCGGCCTCGGCCGGGGTCGCGTAAGGACCCGCGTAGATGCGGACCCACGGCTCGCCGTCGACCACGTCCCGGGTCTCGTAGGCCGCGAAACCGGCGCCGGTGAGCCGCTGCAGCAGACGCTCGGCGCGCTCGGCATCGTGGAACGAGCCGACGTGCACCGCCAGCTCACCCGTCCGCGCCGGCACCGCGGGCGCCGGATCCGCCGCCGGCGTGCGCGTCGTCGGCGCCGGCCGGTCGACGGCGGGGCGTTCGCGCTGGACCACCACCGCCGGTGGCGGAGGCGTGGTGCGAGGCGCCGGCGCCGCGACGGTGTCGGCCACCGTCACGGTCGCGGCGGGCTCCTCCCGGGGCACCACCGGCGTGGTGACCGCCGGCCGTTCCTCGCGAGGCTCGGCCGCGGCGATCGTCGGGCGGACCGCCGGCTTCGCCGCGAGATTCGGCCATTGCCACACGAGGAACGCCACGGCCGCCACCACCACGGGCACGACGACGGCCAGCCAGCGCTTCCGTCGCGACGCCCCCTGCGGCTGCGCGGGCGGCCACATCAGGAACGGCTCCGGCTCCTCGTCCAGCTTCGGTTCGGGTCGCGGATCCACCGCCGCGGGCGTCGCGACCGGGCCCCTCGCCGGCTCTTCGGACGGGGCCCGACGCACCGGCTCCACCGGCGCGGTCGGCACGGGATCGGGCCCGTCGGTCACCGGAGGCAGGTCCTCGGCCCGCACGTGCGAGGGCTCTACCATCGCCTTGCCGGCGACGAACGCCGCGAGCAGGGCACGCGAGGCCAGGATGTTCACCACGCGGGGAATGCCGTGGCTGAGGGCGTAGATGCGGTCGATCGCCCCGGGCCGGAACAGGTGTCGCGGACAGCCCGCCACGCGCACACGATGATCGAGGTACGCCTCGACTTCCTGGCGGCTCAGCGGTTCGATGCGGTACCGCACCCGGATCCGCTGATTGAGCTGCGCCAGTTCCCGGCGGCCGATGGTCTCCTCCAGCGCGTGCTGCCCCACGAGGACCAGTTGCAGGCCTTGCTCCTCGGGCGTCGAGAGGTTCATCAGCAGCCGCAGGCTCTCGAGAGTCTCGGCGTCGAGGTGCTGGGCCTCGTCGATGATCAGCAGCACCTTGCGTCCCTGCTGCCGGCGAGCCTGCAGCACGTGCTTCAGGTGCTGCAGGAGGTCCGGGGTGTCCGCCGACCCGGGCACCGTCTCACCGAGTTCCAGCAGGACGTACTTGACCAGTTCCGGAAACGTGAGCCGCGTCACGTTCACGAGCACGGGATCGAGCACCCGCTTGATCTGCGACAACAAGCTGTTGACGGCCAGCGTCTTGCCTGTCCCGATGCCACCGGTGATGAGGATGATGTCCTCGGCCTGCTCGATCCCGTAGACCAGGTGCGCCATGGTCTCGCCGAACGCTCGACTGGGGTAGACGAACGCCAGTTTCGGCGTCAGGGGGAACGGGTCGGTATGCATGCCGAAATGCTGCTGGTACATGCGGGCACTCCTCACCGCTCTCGGCGGCATGGCCGTCTGAATTCAGGACGCCAAGATAACCTTCCCCCCAAGTTCTGGGTATCGCGATTTGGTCCCAGACACCGAAACCTCGGGGGACGACCTCGCATTTCGGCACATTCGCCGCCAACCTGACGAATTCCTGCAATACCTTATCACAACATGCCTTACCTCGGCCGCCACGGGAAACTCCCGCCTCGACCCTGGGCAAACCCCGTCCGGCACGCTAGTTTGAAGACGGTCGGTCCGTCCTTCACCCCCGTCCGGAGGCGCCACGTGACCCGCGCGACGACATCCGCTCTCGTGCTCCGTCCGCTCCTCGTCGCCGCGGCACTCCTCGTCCTTGCCGCGCCCGCCACGGCCGCAACGCGGCAAACCGGCCGCCTCGACCAGGGTCGTCCTGACGAATCCGGCTTCTCGTTCCAGCGCGAGGCCTTCGACTGCGCGTTCCGCGACACGTTCACCACGGCCGACCTCGACACCGTCCGGGACGACACCACGGAGGGCCCCAGCCTGCTCGGCGCCTACGGGTGCCGGGCCTGGACGGAGAGCGGGCCGGAGCACGTGTACCGTCTCGAGGTCACGGCCCGCGTCGAGGTCTCGGCGCGCCTGGCCGACCTGGTCGGCGACGTCGACCTCGATCTGATCCTGCTCGAGGCCTGTGACACGGACGCCTGCCTCGCCCAGGAGAACACGGGGTTCACCGCCATCCTCGAACCCGGCGCGTACGTGCTCATCGTGGACGGCTATCAGGGTTCCGCCGGCGCCTACACCCTCCTGATGTCCGCGCGGACGCCCGGGGTGCCGGCCGCGGTCTGTGACGAAGGCGGCGCCACACCCGTGATGGCGCCGGACGGCCCCTCGACCCTGAACGGGAACCTCCTGGGTCGTCCCGACCTGATCCAGGCCTACCCGGACTGCAGCGACCTCTGGCACCTCGCGGGCGAGGCCTGGTACGTCGTGACGGTGCCCGCGGCCGGCGTCGGCGAGCACCGCCGCGTGACCCTCACCGCGACCGGCGCCGATCCCGCCCTCGACCTCGCGCTGTGGGTCTTCGACGGTTGCGGCGAGGACGCCCTCTGCCTGGACTTCGCCGACGACGGCATCGGCGGGCAGTCCGAGACGCTGGTGCTCGAGAATCAGGACGACGCCCCGCTGGTGGTGCTGCTGGCGGTCGACGCCTTCCGGCCGCCGGCCAGCGAGTTCGCAGGAGGGTTCAGCCTCCAGTTCTCCGTCGCCGTGCCGGTCGAGCGGCGCAGCCTCGGCGGGGTCCGCGCCCTGTTCCGCTGACCGCGAAGGTGTCCCGAACCCTTGATCCGGCGGCAAGCGTCGCCTATTCTGCAGGGCGTCCGCAAGGAAGCTCCTGTACCCCGGAAGGACCCGCGGCCATGGCCACGACGAAGGCGACCAGGCAGAAACGCGCGGTCGGTCCCCGCACCGCGCAGGATCTCGCCGAGAAGCAGCGCGAGATCTCGATCAGCGAGTTCTTCACCAAGAACCGCCACCTGCTCGGCTTCGACTCCCCCGCGAAGGCGCTCCTGACCACCATCAAGGAAGCGGTCGACAACAGCCTCGACGCCTGCGAGGAAGCTCACGTCCTGCCGCGGCTGCTCGTCGAGATCAAGCCGCTCGACGTGGCCCCGAAGGGCCTCGACCTCGCGTCCCAGGCGGCGCCCCCGGCCAACGGCAACGGCAACCGCAAGAGCGTGCCGGTGGTCAAGGAAGACCGCTACCGCATCATCATCGAGGACAACGGTCCCGGCATCATGGCCGAGCAGGTCCCGCGGATCTTCGGCAAGCTGCTCTACGGATCCAAGTTCCACTCGCTCAAGCAGAGCCGCGGCCAGCAGGGCATCGGCATCTCCGCGGCCGGCATGTACGGCCAGCTCACCACCGGCAAGCCGGTGGTGATCTACACGCGGACCAGCCCCAAGGCGGCGGCGCGCCGCATGCAGATCCTCCTGGAGATGAAGCGCAACGAACCCGTCGTCCTCACCGACGAGGAGACCATCTGGGACGTCGAGCACGGCACGCGCGTGGAGATCACCCTCACCGGCAGCTACAAGCGCGGCCAGCACAGCGTCGACCACTACCTCGAGCAGACGGCGATCGCGAACCCGCACCTGCACCTGACCTACATCGATCCCCGCGGCGAGAAGGTGGTCTACGAGAACGCCACCACCACGTTGCCCGTCGAGGCGCGCGAGATCCAGCCGCACCCGGACGGCGTCGAACTCGGCCTGCTCGCCCGCATGCTCAAGGACACCGCCTGCCGCAACCTCTCCTCCTTCCTCAAGGAGGAGTTCTGCCGCGTCGGGCCCAAGACCTGCGACCAGATCCTCGAGCTCGCCGGCCTGCCCGACCGCAAGAGCCCGCACAAGCTGGTGCAGGACGACGTCCAGAAGCTCCTGGACGCCATCGCCCAGACGCGGATCCCGGCCCCGCCCACCGACTGCCTCTCGCCGATCGGCGAGACCCTGGTGATGGCGGGTCTCAAGCAGGGGGTCACCGCGGACTTCTACACCAGCGTCACGCGCCCGGCCGCGGTCTACCGCGGCAACCCCTTCCTGATCGAGGTCGGCCTCGCCTACGGCGGCAATCTGCCCGGCGACGAGCTCGCCGAGGTGCTGCGCTTCGCCAACCGCGTGCCCCTGCTCTACCAGAATTCCGCCTGCGTGATCACCAAGGCGGTGCTGACGAGCAACTGGCGCGCGTACGGCATGCAGCAGAGCAAGGGCGCGCTGCCCTCCGGTCCGCTGGTGATCCTGGTGCACATCGCCTCGGTCTGGGTGCCCTTCACCAGCGAGAGCAAGGAAGCCGTCGCGCACTATCCCGAGATCCTGAAGGAGATCAAGCTCGCCCTTCAGGAAGCGGGACGACAGCTGCAACGCCACATCCGCCTGCGGCAGCGCGAGAAGGAAGCGAATCTGAAGCAGAGCTACATCCAGAAGTACATCCCTCACATCGGCGACGCGCTCCAGGAGATCCTGTCGCTCGGCGCGACCGATCGCGAGGACATCATCACCACGTTGACCGATACTCTCGAACGCAGCCGCAAGGTCTGAGCCGTGATCGGCGGCAGCGGGAGGCGGCGATGACCGGGCTCTACGCGGAGTTCCTGACCAGGGCGAAACTCATCCAGCACCTGAGCGGCGCCGAGGCGCTGCTCGGCTGGGACCAGGAAGTGTGCCTGCCCGCCGGCGGCACCGCCACGCGCGCGAATCACCTCGCCGCGCTCGCGACGGTGATCCACGAGAAGATGTGCGATCCGCGGCTCGGCGAGCTGATCGAGGAACTCTCGGCACGGGCGCTCGACCCCGTCGCCGCGGCGGACGTGCGGGAGCTGCGCCGCGAGCGCGATCGCGCGGTGCGCCTGCCGTCGTCCCTCGTCGCCGAGTTTGCCGCGGCCACCGCGCTGGCGCACGCCGACTGGGTGGTCGCGCGCGACCGCGACGACTGGGGACTCTTCGCGCCCCACCTCACGCGGCTGGTCGACCTGTCCCGCCGCAAGGCGGACGCCATCGGGTACGCGGAAGAGCCCTACGACGCGCTGCTGGACGAGTTCGAGCCCGGCGCGCGCGCCGGCGCGCTCGCGACGCTCTTCGCGGAACTGCGCGACGCGATCGTCGATCTGCTGTCCCGTCTGGACGCCCGCGCGGACTCGCGCGCGCCGGCCCTCGTCGGCGACTTCCCCGTCGCCCGCCAGGAGGCGCTCGGACGCGAGGTGCTCGCCGCCATCGGCTACGACTTCGCCGCCGGCCGTCTCGACGTCTCGGCGCATCCCTTCACCGAGGCCATGGGCGCCGGCGACGTCCGCATCACCAGCCGCTACGACGCGCAGGACGTCTTCGCCGGCCTCTACGCCTGCCTGCACGAGGGCGGCCATGCGCTCTACGAGCAGGGCTTGCCGGCCGCGCGGCGCGACCACCCGTCCGGCCAGGCCGCGAGCCTCGGCATCCACGAATCGCAATCCCGCCTGTGGGAGAACCACGTCGGCCGCGGCCGCGAGTTCGCGACCTGGCTGTCGCCACGCCTGCAGGCGACGTTCGGGGGGCCGTTCGCGGACTGCGACGGCGACTGCCTGTACCGCGCCGCCAACGTCGTCCGTCGTTCCTTGATCCGGATCGAGGCGGACGAGGTGACCTACAACCTGCACATCATCCTGCGCATGGAGATCGAACGTGCCCTCCTGCGCGGCGAACTGGCGGCCGCCGACGTGGCGGCGGTCTGGCGCGAGAAGATGCGCGCCGGCTTCGGCATCGTCCCCCGCACGGACACCGAGGGCGCGTTGCAGGACATCCACTGGAGCATGGGCGCGCTGGGCTACTTCCCCACCTACACGCTGGGCAACCTCTACGCGGCCCAGCTGTGGGCGGCGTTGCGGCGAGAGCTGCCGGGCGTCGAGGACGGGCTCGCGCGCGGCGAGTTCTCGTCGGTCCTGGGCTGGCTGCGGGAGAAGGTCCACGGTCGCGGCCGCCTCCTGCAGGCGGACGACCTCTGCCGCGAGGCCACCGGCGCGAAACTCAGCGTCGAGCCATATCTCGACTACCTGAACGCGAAGTTCGGCGAGATCTACGGCGTCACCACCGCCGCCGGCGGCCGGACGGGCAAGCCATGAGCATCCCCGGCGCCCCGGCTCTGCAGCGCCTGCTGGAAGATCTCGACCACCCGGCGGGCCCGCACCTGACGGTCCTGGAGGCCGGGTGCGGCCGCTATCGCCACATCCGGTATCCCGCGGACGTCCGGATCACCGGCCTGGACATCTCCGCCGAACAGATCGCCAGCAACGAGTACGCCCACGAGAAGATCGTCGGCGACGTGCAGACCTGGCAGACCGATCGTCTCTGGGACGCCGTGGTCTGCATCTACCTGCTCGAGCACGTCGACGATCCCGCGCGCGCCGTGGCGAACCTCCTGCGCTGGACCCGCCCCGGCGGTCTGCTGGTGATCGCGGTGCCCAACCTGCTCTCCCTCAAGGGACTGGTCACCCGCGCGACTCCCTTCACCTTCCATCACTGGTTCTACCAGCACGTCTACCGGCGACCCTACGCGATCTTCCCGACCACCATGAGGTCCGCCATCGCGCCGCGACGGCTGCGGCGCCAGGTCAAGGGGCACGAGATCGTCCACGAGGAGTACGCGCAGGAGCATTTCGGCCCGACGGTACGACCCCTGTACAGCCTCGCCATTCACGCCTTGAAGTTCCTCACCCTGTGGCGCTGGCGCCCCGAGGATTCCAACTACCTGCTGGTCGTGCGTCGCGCGGCCCCGCCGGTGAAGGATGATACCCGTGGCTCGTGAGAAGCGGACAGATACGAAGCGCGCGGGCAAGACCACGCCCGGCGCCGGCGCGAAGGAACCCGTCAGCCAGGCGGAGCTCGCCTTCGGCGCGCCGCGCGCTGGCGGCGCCGGCAAGACGCCGGCGCGGGCGGCCGGCAAATCCGGCAAGCTGCCGCCGACGCCGCCGGCGCGGCCGCCGGTCGCCGACGGCGCCCCGACGTCCTTCAAGCCGGTGGCCCGCAAGATCCGCGGCCAGGCCGGCGTGATCCAGCAACTGATCCTGGCCGGCAAGAAGCCCAGCCTGAAGTTCCCCCTGCGGACGCTCCAGAACGTGAGCTACGAGCCCAAGAGCGGCTACTTCAAGCTGCGCGGCCGCCACAAGGAACGCACGTTGACCGTCGCCACGGTCAAGACCTTCGCCCAGACGCTCAAGATGATGGCGCTGGCGAAGGAACTCGTCGACACCAACGACATCGCCACCAAGCGAGAAGCCTACTACGTCTCCAAGAACTGGGCCGAGGCGCGCTTCAAGGAGCAGCCGGAGTCGGACACCGTGATGGAGGACGTCGAGGCCCTCTTCGGCGTGAACCGCGAGCAGCTCGGCTTCGTGCCGGAGGAGAAGGGCGGCGACGTCGCCGGCAAGCTGGTGGTCGTCGACCGCGACCGCGACACGGGCGAGCGGCTGGAGATCGACTGCACCCGCTTCGGCAGCGGCGCCTACTCCGTGCCCACGGCGGTCGAGGAACTGGAGTTCGAGACCGACGCCACCTTCATCCTGTGCATCGAGACCGCCGGCATGTTCCAGCGGCTGGTGAAGCACAACTACTGGAAGCAGGCCGACTGCATCCTCATCTCCATGGGCGGCGTGCCGACGCGCGCCTGCCGGCGCTTCGTCCGCCGCCTCGCGGACGCCAAGGGCCTGCCAGTCTACGTCTTCGTCGACGGCGACCCCTACGGCTACTCGAACATCTACCGCACGCTGAAGGTCGGCAGCGGCAATGCGGCGCACCTGAACGAGTTCTTCTGCGTCCCCCAGGCCCACCTGCTCGGCATCACGCCGCAGGACATCATCGACTACGAGTTGCCGACCCATCCGCTGAAGGACGTCGACATCAAGCGCGCCAAGGATGCGTTGAAGAACGACCCCTTCATCCTGCACCACACGCCCTGGCAGGCGGCGCTGCAACAACTCATCAAGATGGGCGTCCGCGCCGAGCAGCAGGCGCTCGCCAAGCACGGCCTCAATTACGTCATCGACGAGTACTTGCCGCAGAAGCTCAGCAACGTGGGTCAGTTCCTGCCCTGAGGCGAACCGAGGCGGACCAGGTTCATGCTCAGCCGGTCGCTCTACATCTTCGGCGCCAAGCTGGTCGGTTATGGCTTGCGGCTCCTGCTGCCGTACTTCCTGGTGCGCGCCCTCGCCATGGCCGATTTCGGCGCCTACCGCCAGTTCTTCCTCCTCGAGGTCTACATCGCCGCCCTCTTCCAGTTCGGCGTGAACCAGGCCCTCTACTACTTCGTGCCGCGCGACCGCGAGAATGCGGGCGCCTACCTCGTCAACAGCCTGGTGTTCAACGTGGTCGCCTACACGCTGGCGTTCTTGGTGATCGGCCTCAACGCGGCGCGCCTCGCGGCGTGGCTCAACATGCCCATTCTCGTCGACGCCTTCTGGCCGCTGGCCTTCTACACGCTGCTGATCATGTTCACCGTGGCTGGCGACTGTTACTTCAACGCGCAGCAGCACGTCAAGATCGCCGCCGGCTTCGAGATCGCGGGGCAGGTCCTGGCGAGCATCGCGACGCTGGTCGCCGCCTTCGTCTGGCGGGACGTGGTGGTGATCGTGCGGGCGCTGGTCCTGGCGCGGGCCGTCACCTTTGTCGCCATGGCGGCCTATATCCACTTCCGCCTGCACGGGCTACGCGCCCGCCGGTACTTCTTCGGCCTCTGGCGGCAGGTCCGTCACGGCGTGACGCTGGGCGCCGCCGGCACCCTCTGGATCGTGCTCGAGCGATGGCACGAATTCTACGTGAGCCGGCAGTTCGGCACCGAGGCCTACGCCGTCTATGGCGCCGGCTGCCTGGATCTGCCCGTCCTGCAGATGGCGGCGCAATCGCTGGCGGTGGTGGCGCTGGCCGAATTCGCGCGACTGGAACAGGAGGGAGACTGGGAAGGCATCCGCCAGCTGTGGCGACGGATCCTCGCGAGCATGGTGGCGCTGGCCGTGCCGACCACCGTGGCGCTCGTGGCGCTGGCCCGGCCGCTGATCGTCTTCTGGTTCACGCCGGCGTACGCGGCGGCGGTGCCGATCTTCCAGATCAGCACGCTGGCCAAGCTCCATCTCGCGTTCAACGCGACACTGGTCCTGCGGGCCATGAATCGTAACGACGTCTCGCTGCTCGTGAATGTCGCGGTGCTGGTCGCGACGCCGTTCGCCCTCGCGCTCGGCATGGCGAGCGGCGGCATGGTGGGCATCATCGCCGCGCAGGCCGTGCTGCTGATCGGCGGCCGCCTGGCCGCGGTCGTCGTGCTCAACCGCGTCTCGGGGGCGCGACTGGCGTACCTGGTCCGACCCGGCGAGGTCCTCGCCGTCTACGGCGACGCCGCCCGGCGGACCGCCGCCTTCGGCCGGCGGTGGGCGCCGCCGCGCCGTCCCTGAACACACCGGCCGCCGGCTCTCCCTCCCGGAGCCGGCGGCCGACGTTCCCCCAGCCTTCGGCGGACTAGAGCCGCGCGAAGTCCTCCTCGTCCAGCGGCAGCACTTCCTCGGGCTTCGCGTTGCGGCGGCGGGCCGTGGTGACGGTCGCCGTCGCGCGCTTGCGCAGGGCGGCAAGCGGCGCGCGCGCCGCCGCCGCGACCTCGCGGACCTCGGTCTTGCCGTGGGAGTCGCCGCCGACGACGGCCACCAGGACGTTCACCATGTCCTTCAACTCCCTGGCCTGCGCCGACAATTCCTCGCTCGCCGAAGCCGATTCCTCCGCGCTCGCGGCGTTGGTCTGGGTCAGCTTGTCCATCTGCTCGACGGCGCGGTTGACTTCCTCGGCGCCTCGCGCCTGCTCCTCGCTGGCCGTGGACACGCCGTTGACCAGCTCGTTCATGCGGGCGATGCCGTCGACGATCTGGTTGAGGGTGTCCGCCACCTCGGAGGTCACGGTGACGCCGTCCGCGGCGTTCTGCTGGGACCCCTCGATGAGCGCCGCCGTGTTCTTGGCGGCCTCGGCGCTGCGCTGCGCGAGATTGCGCACCTCCTCGGCGACCACCGCGAAGCCCTTGCCGGCATCGCCCGCGCGCGCGGCCTCGACGGCGGCGTTGAGGGCCAGGAGGTTGGTCTGGAACGCGATCTCATCGATGGTCTTGATGATGCGCGCGGTGTCGTCCGACGAGGCCTTGATGCGCTGGATGGCGTCGGCCATCCGCAACATGGCGTCCTTGCCGGTCTCGCCGCCCTTGCGCATCTCGATGGCGATCTGCTTGGCCTCCCGCGCGTTGGCCGCGTTCTGCTGCGTCATCGCCGCCATCTGCTGCAGCGAGGCGCTGGTCTGCTCGAGGCTGCTGGCCTGCTCGTTGGCGCCCTCGGCCATCTCCTGGCTGGTCTGCGAGACCTGGCCGGACGCGGCGGAGACCTGGTCCGAACCGCTGGTCAACGACGCGATGATGCGGTGGATCGGGCCCGTGATGCTGCGGGTGATCAGGACGGCCATCGTCACGCCGGACACCAGCGCGACGAGCAAGCCGAAGGTCATCAGCATGCTGGCCCGGCCGAGCGAGGTCTTGGCCGTGGACGCGATGTCCATGGTCGCCTTGAGGCCGGCCTCCGCCGTGTTGCGACAGGCCGTCGTCAGGGCGTCGCCGGCCGTCGAGCGGTCCTTCGTCAGGGCGGCCAGCTCGGCGGCGTGCTGGGCGTAGCTCGTGGTGGCCTTCCCGTATTCCTCGACGGCGCTCCGGGTCGCGGCGATCTGCTGGAGGTTGGCTTCGGTATGCGTCAGCGGCACCAGCGAATCGAGCTGGCCCAGCAGCACGGGGAAGTTCGCCGCGGCCTCGGCCAGGATGTTCTCGTCCCGCAGGGCCTGCGCCTTGAAGACCTTGATGCGCGTGTCGTTGCCGAGATCGATGATGTGGCCCGCGATGATCAGCTTGTCGATCCGTTCCGTCTTCTTGGCTTCCTTGCGCAACGCAGCTTCCTGCGCATCGAAGTAAGCGTTCGCATTCGCCAGGAAGTCCTGCGCCGCGGCGTTCAGGTTCTCGCGGTCCTGGGCGATACCCTTGTTGATCTCGCCGGTGCGGGCGGTGAGTTCGCGGTAGCTCACGAGCGCGGACTCCGCGACCTTCACCTCTTCGGCGAGCTTCTTCAGCGACTTCGCCTTGGCCGACAGCTCCTTGGCGCGCTCGAGTTGCTTGCCGGCTTCCTCGAGGTGCGCGAGCCCGCGTTCGAGCATCGCCGGATCCTCGGCGTAGGTGTAGCTGCGGATCTCCAGCATGGCGGACTGGGTGGCGCGCTCCAGCGACGACGCGATGTCGACCTCGGCCACGTATTCGTCGGCGAGAGACGTGGAGAGCCTGCCCACCCGCGCCATGTTGAAGACGGCGATACCGCCAAGCAGCATGGCCAGGGTCAAGAGAATTCCGAATCCGCCCGCGATCTTGGTGCCCAGTTTCACGTCGACCTCCCGATTGTCCGATCTTCCCTCGCTCGCGCGTCCATCGCGCCAGGTCCTGGCGATACGTGGCGCCCGTACACGAGAGGTATCGTGAAGGCCAATCATGTCTTGAGAAGGTGAGATACCGGATGTACCTGGGATAAACCCGAGGTCGCGACGGGGCTCTGGTCAGCGTCCACGCACGATGAAGACCTGCCGTACGAGGTCGACGACGCTCTCCGCCCGGAGTTTCTGCATGAGGTGCGCGCGGTGGAACTCGACGGTTTTCTGGCTGAGATTCAGGCGGTCCGCGATCAATTTGTTCGGCAGGCCGGCGACCACCAGGTCGAGCACCTCGTTCTCGCGTGGCGAGAGGGTGAGCAGACGCGCCTCGACTTCGGCCTTGCGCCGCTGGGATTCCCAGGATTCGGTGAGCAACTCGCGCGCCCGCTGGACCTTGTCGAGCATGTCCTGGGGTCGGAAGGGCTTCTCCACGAAATCGACGGCCCCGAGCTTCAGCGCCCGGACGGCCATCTCCACGTCGGCGAAGCCCGTCATCACGATGGTGGCGACCGACCCGCCGCGCTCTCGCAATCGCTCGAGAAGTTCGAGCCCGCTCAAGTCCGGCAGACGGACGTCCAGCATCAGCAACGCCGGCGCCCCGGCGTCGTGGATTGCGAGGAACTCCTGCGCGGTACCACACGCATGCGTGGTCTGACCGACGGACGCCAGCAACTCGACGAGCATCTCCCTCGTCCCGCGGTCGTCCTCGACGATGTAGAGCTTGGGTTCGGCAGCCAAGATGACAATCCCCCAACTCGACGCTTGGTAACTCCTTCCTTCCAGAAAATACACGGAGAGATGGTCAGGTCAATGGACAACAACAAGAAAACGCGCCCTCGACCCGGCGTCGCGCGCGGCGAGGCCCCGAGCGCTGGCGCCCGGGGCGGGACTCGAGGTTTGTCGATGGCTAGTTGTACAACGCCTTCATCTCGCTCCAGGTCGCGGTGTCGGTCGCGACGATCGGCGCCGGCAGTTCCAGCACGGTGCCGTCGGTCAGCGCCGCGAACAGGCCGAACCCGTTCCCCGGGCGGCTCGAAAGGAAGCCCGAAGCGAAGACCACCGCGGCGCCGCCGCCCAGATCGGCGAGCGGCGCGACGAAGCTCGCGACGATCGTCTCGTTCTGGCCCGCGGGCGTCACCCGCAGGACGTACTCTGCGGCCGGCACGGTGAGATAACCCGCGAACTCGCCATAGGAGAGTTCCGGCACCAGGACGCCGACGCCGTCGGCGAGGATGTCGACGGTCGGAGCATCCGGCGCGCCGTGGTAGGCGAGCAACGCGACCTGGCCCGCCGGCGCGCTGGTGGTCAGCGGCGAGAAGATCTGCAGGGTGAACGCCGTGTCGAGTCCCTCGGGATTGCCCGGCAGGCTGGGGTCGAGCACCCCCGTCGCCATCACCACGTAGCTGCCGCCGGCCATCAACGTCACGGGGAAGGGGGCGATGATGTCCTGCGGCCCCTCGCTGTCGCCCGGGGCGATGCCGATCACGATCTCGACCTCGGCGGGAAGCGAGAGCACGGGCGTGGCGGTACGGAACGCGAAGTTGTCCAGCGCCAGGTCGTCGCCCAGATAGACGTCGACGGTCGCAGCGGCAGGATCCGGAGAATTGTGAATGACCTGCACGCTCGCGTCCTGTGCGAGGGCGGTGCCGGCCAGGGACATCGTGGCCAGAAGGCTCAACGTAGACAGTCGCATCTTCATCTCATCCACTCCTTGGCTAGGTTCGCTTGGTGCGAACCCGGTATTCGTCGAGTGCCGAAGGAACAGGATAGCATATGTCCTGTTAAAGTCAATGCATATTCTTGGATAATTCTTGGACAATACCTCGGACAAAACGGAAGGCGCCGGCATTGCGCCTATAGGCCGGTCAGGGTTGAAGGAGGGCGACGAGGGCCTGGAGATCCCCGGCCACCTGGGCGCCGGCCGTCAGGAGCGGTTCGCGGTAGGATGCAGCCGCCCGCCCCCCGGCGAGGAGCCGCGTCTCGGGGCCGAGCAAGTCCCGCAATCTCGCGATCTCGTCCGCGGTGCGGACATCGCCGCTTGGATAGACGAGGGAAATCACGACCACGCTCGCCCCGCGGGCCAGGGCGGCCGCGGCGATTTCCTCGGCAGGCAGGTCGGTGCCGAGATACACCACCTCCCAGCCCTGCTCCGCGGCGACCGCGGCGGCCAGGAGGGCGCCGAACTCGTGCCGGTGGCCCGGCAAGGTGGCCACCACCAGGGGCGCGGCGCCGGTAGCGGGAGCAGCGCGCCGGATCAAATCCCACAGCACCGCCCGGACGACCGCCGACGCCAGGTGCTCCTGCGCCACGCGCCACTGCCCGGACTCCCAGCGTTCGCCGAGCGCCGCGATCAGGGGCTCGATCACTTGCCGGCGCAGCAGGGGCGCCGAGAGGTCGAGCGCGCCGGCCGCCAGCGCCGTCTCGAGGGACAATCGGTCGAGCTCGTCCACGGCCGCCAGGCACCTGGCCAGACACGCCTGTCCCGTCCGTGCGCCATCGCGCTCGCGGACCGCCCGCGCCGGCACGGCCATGGCCGCCTGCGCCGAGTCTTCCTCCACCAGTCGTCGCAGCTCGCCAACCGGTAGGCGCGCCACGTCGCTGATTCGCCGGCCGCCGTCGACGAGAACCTTCAGCAGGCGCAACCGCTCCACGTCCTCGTCCGTGTAGAGGCGCCGGGCGGTTGCGGTGCGATGGGGCTGGACGGCCTCGTACCGTTTCTCCCAGGCGCGCAGGAGGTCCTGGGTGAGGCCCGTGCGCCGCGTCACCACGCTGATCGGGTGCGACGGGCGCCGGGAGACGTCGTCCTTTGATCTGGTCATGGACGCATACTAGCCGTTGTCCACCTTTCGTCAATGTACAGTTCGCCGGGCGCGTGCTAGGGTCTCCGGCGCGGAACACGTCCGCGCGGCGATCCGACCGTCAAGTGAGGACACACCATGCGCGCCATTCTCGTCGTCGAACGCAAGCACCTTTTCCCGGGCCTCAGCCCGCAGGGCTTTCTCGCCGCCGAATCCGTGAACCTGGAGTCGCTGTACCACCACCTGTTCTTCGCCGAGCGCGCGTACATGGAGACCAACTCGCACTACAAGCAGGTCATCCCCTACCTGATCCTGACCCGCGGCAAAGGCGCCGCCGCGCGCGTGCTCGCCTACCAGCGCCGCCAGAAGCACACGGAAGCCCGGCTCGGCGGCCTGTGGTCCGTGGGGTTCGGCGGGCACGTCGAACCCCTCGACCGCGACAGCGAGACCGTGGCCGCGGCGGGCCTGGTGCGCGCCGCCGCCGTTCGCGAACTGGTCGAGGAGACCGGCGTGGCCCGCGCCGCCGACCAGATCGTCCTGGCGGGTTACATCAACTCCGACCGCGAAGATGTCTCCAGCGTCCACTTCGGGGTGGTCTACCTGGTCCCCCTGGACGACCTGCCCCTGGACGACGCCGGCGTGCTGACCAGCGTCGCCGCCCAGTCCGAGCCGCACCAGGCCCGGTGGATCGCCGGCCGCGACCTGCCCGGACTGGTCGGAGACGGCCGGGGGCCCGATGGCGGCACCTTCGAGGACTGGTCCCGGATCGCGATCGACGGCCTGACAATCGGGTGACGGGGCGATCGGGCCATTGGCTCCCGCGCGGATTCCGTGTAGAATGCTGGCCGTTCGGCTTGGCGCCCTGGAACCCAGACGAAGGAGAGGCCCATGATCGAGAAGATTGGCATCATCGGCGGCGGCAACATCGGCGGCGTGCTGGTGTCCGAGATCGTGTCGCGCCGGCTCGCCCGCCGCGTCGGCCTGGTGGACGTGAAGCCGCCGGAGCTGGCCAAGGGCAAGTGCCTGGACATCGCCGAGGGCACCGCCGTCGTCGGCCGTGACGTCCTCCTCGAAGGCAGCAAGACGTACGACGTGCTGGCCGGGGCGACCTTCGTGATCAACACCGCCGGCGTGCCCCGCGCGGTGCGGCCGGACGGGACCTTCCCCTCGCGGGAGGAACTGCTCGCGACCAATCTCAAGATCACCGACGCCGTCGCCGAGGGGATCCGCGTCCACTGCCCGGACGCGTTCGTCATCTCGATCGCGAACCCCCTGGATGCGATCGTGTACCGGCTGCACAAGAAGCTGCTGAAGGTGGTGCCCACCAAGAAGCTGATGGGCATGGCCGGCGTGCTCGATTCCGCGCGCTACAAGTACTTCGTGGCCGAGGCGGCCGGCGTGTCGGTGGAGAACGTCGAGGCGGTGGTGCTCGGCGGCCACGGCGACTCCATGGTGCCCATCCGCAGCGCCTGCCGGATCTACGGCCTGCCGGTCGAGCAATTCGTGCCCGCGAAGAAACTCGCGGCGATCGAGGAGCGCACCCGCAAGGCGGGCGGCGAGGTGGTCAGCCTGCTCGGCAGCGGGTCGGCGTTCGTCTCCCCCGCCTGGTCGGCCCTGGAGATGCTGGAGGCCATCGCCTTCGACAAGCGCAAGATCCTGCCCGTCTGCGCCTACCTCGACGGCGAGTACGGCGTGAAGGGTCTCTTCGTCGGCGTGCCGGCGATCCTGGGCAAGAACGGCATCGAGGAGATCATCAAGATCAAGCTGACGCCCGAGGAGAAACTGGCTCTCAAGGGCTCCGTGAACGAGGTCAAGAAGACCTGCGCGGAGGTCGATCGCACCTCCAAGTGACGGACGGTCGAGGAGTCCCACGCGCGTGGGACTCCTCATTTTCTAATGCCCGGGCACCGCACCCTACATCGCCCGCCAGTCCGCCGCCGCCTCCGGACGATTGCCGACGATCCCCTCGATGCGGGCCATCACCTCGGCCGTGAGCTTCGGCACCACGTCGAGGGCCCGCATGTTCTCCACAACCTGCGCCGGCCGCGAGGCGCCGGTGATCGCCGTCGAGACGTCCGGGTTCTTCAGGCACCACGCCAGCGCGAGCTGCGAGCGGGTGCAACCGAGGTCCGCCGCCACGGCCGCCAGCTGCCGCGAGACGTCGAGTTTCCAGCGGCCGCGCTCCCCCTCGAGCGTGCGCTGCAGCCACGACGCCTTCTCGTGGCCGAAGCGGCTGTCAGGCGGGATGCCGTCGTCGTACTTGCCGGTGAGGATGCCGCTCGCCAGCGGCGACCAGATGGTGGTGCCGAGCCCGAAGTCGGCGAAGAGGCCGCGGTACTCGGCCTCCACCTTCTGACGCTGCAGCAGGTTGTACTGCGGCTGTTCCATGGTCGGCGGCACCAGGTGCTCCCGCGCCGCGATCTCGAACGCCGCGCGGATGCTCTCGGCGCTCCACTCGCTGGTGCCCCAGTAGAACGCCATGCCGCTGGTGACGACGTCGCTCATCGCCCGCACCGTCTCGGCGAGCGGCGTGTGGATGTCGGGACGATGGCAGAAGACGAGGTCGACGTAGTCGAGGTCCAGCCTCTCCAGCGCGCCGAACATGCCCTCCATGATGTGCTTGCGGGACAGGCCGGTGTCGTTCGGCCCCTTGCCGCCCCAGAAGATCTTGGTGGAGATCACCAGGTCGCTGCGCTTCCAGCCCGCGCGCTGCAGCACCTTGCCCATGATGATCTCGGACTCGCCGCGCGCGTAGGCCTCGGCGTTGTCGAAGAAGTTCACGCCGTGGTCGTACGCCGTCTTCATGCACTCGTACGCGGCGTCCTCGTCGATCTGGTCGCCGAACGTGACCCACGAGCCGTAGCTGAGGGCCGAAACACGCAGGCCGCTGCGGCCGAGGTGGCGGTATTCCATCGTCAGGGTCCTTTCAGGAGCGCGGCTTGACGCCGAGCACGTTGGGGATGGGCGGCACGTCGCCCGTGGGCAGCGTCAGGGTGGTGCCGCCGGTATTCAGGTGCAGCTGGGCCGGCAGGTTGCCCTCGAGGTGCTGCGCGCAGACCAGGTCGAGCGGCAGGGCCAGCAGCGTCTCGTTGAGGTCGTGCATCGAGAGCGCCGATTGACAGAAGATCAGCAGCGGGCGCCCCCGGGAATCCTCGCCCAGGGCGGCCTCGGCCCAGCCGCGGTCGCGCGTCGTCCAGCGGTTGTCGCGCGAGCGTTTGATCAGCCGGAGATTCTGGACGACGGTCTGGTAGCGGACCCGCACGCTGTCCAGCGGCGTCACGTCGAGGTCGAAGATCCGGAAGGGCGAGTCGCCGCGCCGCCGGGGTCCGCAGGCCGCCGCCGACAGGTAGTCGTTCGGGGTGCCGTTGCGCACCCGGCCGCCGATCTGCAGGAAACCGACGTGGCTGCGGCGGTCCTCCTGGTACATGCCGGCGTTGATGGCCGCGGCCAGGTCGAGCTCGTCGGCCCAGGCGCGGACGTTGCGGTTCTGCCCGCCGTGGTCCGCCGCGGTGTGGTAACCGAGGTCCCAGCGCGCCGGATCGACGCGCAGCACGACGACGTCGCCGTCGCCGTCCGGGGCCTGGTTACGCGAGGAGAAGCGTCCGAGGTCGAGGCCCGGCGCGAGTTCGCGCCAGGCCCGATCCCGCGGCGTGGTCGCGGCGGCGGCAATGGCCAGGACGGCGCTGAGCACCGTCGCGGCCGAGAGCAGGAGAATGATCCGCCGGCGTCGGCGTGCCGCTCCCATGTCATCCACCTGGTTGGAAGCGCCGGACTAGCTCTTGCGAATGCCTTCGATGGCCAGTTCGATCGTCACCTCATCACCAACCACCAGGCCGCCGTTGTCAAGAGTCTTGCTGAAGTCGACCCCGAAGTCGCGACGGTTGATCACGCCGGTGGCCTCCCAGCCCACACGCGTGCCGGCCTTGGGGTCCGACATCTCGCCGATGAACGCCAGGTCCAGCACCACCGGCTTGGTCACGCCACTCATGGTCAGGTCGCCATGCAGAGCATAGCTGTCCTTGCCCTTGGGCACCAGCTTGGTCGAGACGAACGTCCACGTCGGATGCGTCGGGGCGTCGAAGAAGTCCGCGCTGCGCAGGTGCTCGTCGCGCTTCTCGTTGCCGGTGTCGACGCTCGCGGCCTGGATGGTCGCGTTCACCGTGGCGGCAGCCGGGTTCGCCGGATCCCAGGTGAAGCTGCCGGTGAAGTCCGCGAACTGGCCGCGGACGTTGGTCACCATCATGTGCTTGACCTTGAAACCGACGCTGCTGTGGTACTTGTCGATGTCATACTCGGCCGCGTTCGCCGCAGCCACGGCCGTCAGCACGAAGGCGACGGCGAGGAAAGCGCTCTTGCGCATGGATAAACCTCCGCAAGGAATGGTCTACAACTGCTTGTGGGTGCCGTCGCAAAAAGGTTGGCCGCCGGTGCGCTTGCACTGGCACAGCGCCACCGTGCGGGCCTCGGTCACCTCGAAACGCAGGGGCCGGAACTCGGTTCCCTTGTGGGTCCCGTCGCAGAACGGCTGGTTCGCCGATTGGCCGCACGCGCACCAGAAATAGGCGCCGGGCGCGAGTTCACTCACGGCCGGCTTGGTATCGGCGATCCTGGGCTCGGACATGCACGACCCCTTTCCCGCTCCGGATCCGGCGCCACCAGCGGCGCGCGGCCGGGTCGGAACGGGCCACATGATAGAGGGAAATCCTAATACCGCACTACGATCAACCCGGATGCCAGCCCCAGCCGGGGTACCACCGGTTGGCGATCATGTAGAAGAGGATGGAGTCGATCATCAGGTGCAGGATGACGATGAAAAGCAGCGAGCGGGTGCGTTCGTACGTGAATCCCTGCAGAAGCGCGAACAGGAAGATCACCACCGGCCCCCAGCCGCGGAAGGCCATCGCATACAGGAAGCTGGTAAAGAACACGGCCTGGGCGAGGTTCGCCTCCCGGAACGCGAAGCGACGGTGCAGCACGGCGAAGACGAAATTGATGAAGCAGAGTTCGTCCCAGAATCCCACGAAGTTGCAGCCCCAGAACAGCCGCCACATCGCCTCCGTGCGGGTCGGGTCGTCGGCCGGCGGCAGCGGCCAGCTGAGATGGAGCGTCGGCGTCAGCACGTGGAAGTAGAGCCACATCACGCCGTAGGCGAGCCCGAAGCCCACCCCGAGCCAGGCGAGCATGCGGACCGACCAGCGTCCGTGCACCCACTGGTAGTCGAGGGGTTCGCGCAGCCAGAAGCGCGCGGCGAGGGCGGGCACCACCAGGCACCCGACGCCGAGCTTCAGCGCCAGTTCCAGCACGTGCCCGCTGCTGGTGTCGCCGTCGATGCGCGTGACGTGCAGGAGACCGACGAGATAGGCCAGCAGGACGGCGGTGCGCCACCAGTTGCGATCGGGGTCGCGCCAGGCCAGGCCGAGGGCGGCCGCGGCCAGCGCCGCCGCCGGCCAGATTGCGGGCACCTCCGGATGGGGCTTGAGGCCGACAGCCAGGACCATGGCGGCACAGAGACACCACAACGAGGCGCGCCGCGCGGTCGGCACCGGGCCGCGGTGAACCGCCCGCGCGTCACTCATCCTCGTACCCGTTCGGCAAGACGTGCGCGTCGAACCAGGCCAGCACCTGCTCCAGGTAGAAGACCTGGTTCTCCCGCCCGCGGATCCCGTGGCCCTCGTCCTCGAAGCGCAGCAGTCGCGACGGCACCCCGAGAGACTGCAGGGCGCTGAACCACATTTCCGACCCGGCAGCCAGGCAGCGATAGTCGAGCGCGCCGTGGCTCAGGAGGGTCGGCGTGGTGACGGAGGCGACGTCCTGGAAGGGGTCGTTGCGGCGATAGACCTCGGCCGCTTGCCGCTCCCACGGACGGCCGAAGAACTCCCACTCGGGGAACCACTTCTCGTCGGTGGTGCCCCAGAAGGCCGCGAGGGCGGGAAACATGCGATCGCAGGCGGCCGCCTTGAACGTTCCGGTCTGCGTCGTCAGCGCCGCCGCAAGGTGTCCGCCGTAGCTGCCCCCCATCACGGCGAGCGCCTCCGGATCGGCCCAGCCCTCGGCGACCGCCCAGTCGAGGCAGGCCAGGACCTCCCGCGCCGGACGACCAACCCAGTCGCCGCGCACGCCGTCCTGGAACTCGCGGCCGTAACCGGTGCTGCCCGTCGGGTTGGCGGCGATGACCGCAAAGCCGAAGCTCGGCAGCACGTGGAACTCGGGCAGGAAGTATCCGCCGTACATCCACTCCGGACCGCCGTGCAGGCTCAGGACCGTCGGCAGACGCTGGCCCGGCTCGCGTTGCGCGGGCAAAAAGGCCCAGCCCTGGATCTCGCGACCTTCGACCTCGATCCGGAACTCCTGCGGCGCGACCAGGCCGACGCGCGCGCGCCACCGCTCGTTGGGATCCAGGAGCAACCGCAGTTCGCCGCTCGCGAGGTCGAGCGTGAAGAGCGCGCCAGGCAGGGCCATCCCCGCGCCCTGCAGGACCGCGCGGTCGCCGCCGAAACGCACGTCCCAGAAATCGTGGCCGCCGGGCGTGAGGCGTACCCCGCCCGTGGCCGTCGCGCGGAAGACGTCGATGCTGCCCCGGTGGCAGGCGCGGAAGTAGAACGCGCTGTCATGGTGCGCCAGCGAGTACATGACGTCGTCGAACTGGCTGGCCCGCCGCGTGAGTTCGCGGCCCGTGCGCGCGCTCAGGATGACGATGCGAGCCGGTTCGCTCTCGTGCAGGGGCTCGGCGTGACTGCGGCAGGCGATGGTGCGGTCCGGCAACCAGACCGGGTTCTCGTCGGGGCCCGGATTCGAGGTGAGACGACGCGCCGGGCCGCCGACGCGGTCGAGCACGTAGAGGTCGGTGTTGAGGTTGCGGCCGAGGTCTTCGGGACGCTGCGCCGAGATCACCAGCCGTCGGTTATCTGGCGCCCAGGCGACCTCGCGCGCGTCCAGGGGCGCATCCAGCAACCGCCGGTCCTCGCCGGTGGCCACCTCGAGCAGGAAGACCTGTCCGAGCTTGCCCTCGCGGTAACCGGCGCCGAGATGACGATAGCCGAGGTCGTCGGCGACGATGGTGCTGCCGGGGACCCCCTCGTACGGACCCGCGCGAGAGCTGACGATGTGCGCGAGTGCCGTACCGTCGGGGCTCCACGTCAAGGCGCCGAAATCGCCGACGGCGGAGATCGGCCAGCGGTCGCCGCCGGCGGCGTCCATCAGCCAGACCTCGCGCTGGCCCTCGCCCGCCGGCAGCGTGTAGGCCACGGCCTGGCCGTCGGGCCTCCAGGCAAAGCTGTCCGCGCCGTCGTCGGGCGAGAAGAGCAGCGTCTCGTCACCGGAGTCGATGTCGCGCAGGTACACGGAGGTCCGCAGGGCGCGGGTCTCGAGATCATAGACGCCGTGGGTGTAGATCAACAGGCGGCCGTCGGGCGACAGGTCGCCGATCCCCACGGTCTGCACGTCGAGCAGATCGCGCGGCAACAGCGCGGCCGCCGGCGCGACCGCCGCCATGAGGATCGCCATCGAGAGCAGGACGCGCATGGGTACCGTGTTTCCTCCGGGCGCTGGCGTGCCCACACGATGGCAGCGGACGGCACTTCGAGCAACCGAAGAAAAGAGCGCCCGCGCGATCACGGCGCAGGCGCTCGGACGACCTCCATGATGTCGCCGGTCTAGCCCAGCTTCGACCAGTCCAGACGGGGCAGGACCTCGTGCAGTTCGCGGAAATCGTCACGCAGCTGCTGCACCAGTTCGGCGGCGCCGGACAGGGACCCCTGCTTGGCGAGCATCTCGAGTTCGCGGGCGGTGGCCGCCACCCGGACGGCACCGACGTTGCCGGCGCCGCCCTTCATCCCGTGGGCCTGCAACCCGACGGTCGCCACGTCGCCCGCCTGCACGGCGGCGGCGAGATCCTCGATCTGCTGGGGCACCAGTTCCACGAAGAAATCCATGATCTCCCGCAGCAGTTCGTTGTCGCCGCCCAGGTTCTCGAGCGTGTGTTCCAGATCCAGGACGCGCGTGATCTCGGGCGAGAGTTCCAGCATCGACATCGAAGTCCTCCTGCGGTGGGCCCAGACGGGCGCCGTGTGTCCCGGCGCCGCCCATCGAAGTCCTCCTGCGGTGGGCCCAGACGGGCGCCGTGTGTCCCGGCGCCGCCCTCGAGGTATCGGCCGTCGCCGGCGAGGCTTTATCCCTCGTCGGCGCCGCCGGAGCCCTTGCCGCGGCCGGCTTTCTTTGCCCCCGTCTTCGCGGGTTTGGCCGGCGTCGTCCTGGTTGCCGTCGTCTTCGCGGCGGTCGACTTCGCCGCGGCCGGCTTGGCCGGCGCCGACTTGGCCGGCGCCGACTTGGCAGGCGCCGACTTGGCCGGGTTGGCCTTGGCGCGGTTCGTCCGGGCCGACGCGCCCTTGGCGGCGGCGTCCCTGGCGGCCGGATCCGTGGCCGGTGCCGCCCCGGCCGAGCCCGCCGTCTTCTTGGCCGTCTTCCTGGTCGCGGTCCTCCTGGCATTCGCCGGTGCGGTCTCCGCCGCCGGAGTCGGCGCCGGCGGCGGCGCGGCGGGCGGAGCGTCCGCGGGCGCCGGCGCTGCGCCGTCCGCGGCGACCCCCGGGAACTCGCCCCGGCTGCCACGACGCCGGCGGGACGAACGCCGGCGGGATCGCCTGGCCGGCGATCGCTCGTCAGCGGGCACGGCCGCGTCGTCCGGCTTCACCGGGCCGGCGGTCGGCGGCGTGGTGTCGGCGTCCGTCGGTTTCCCCGCCGTCCCGGCACTCTCGCCCGCGGGCGTCTCCGGGTGCCCCGTCGCGACCGGGGCGCCCGCCTCGGCGTCCCGCTCGCCGCCGTTGCGGTCGCGGTCGCGCCCCCGCCGGGAACGTCGTGCCTTGGTCCGGGTCGCCGCCAGGGGGTCGCTCTTGCCGAGACCGAGGACGACGAGCGTGCCGCCGGCGCGGCTGTCGCGCTCGACCGTCAGCAGCCCGTGGTCGCGCATGTCCTCGAGCAGGTCGCCGAAGGTCGCGTACCCGTAATTGGTCTCGTTGAAGTCCGGCTGCTTGCGCTTCATCGTGTCCTTGACGAGCGACGAGAACAGCACGCCCCGGCTCTCCTGGAGCAGGCTCTGCGTGGTATTGAGCAGGAAATCGAAGAGTTCGCGCTTGTCCGCGGGGACCGAGGCGACCTTCTCGCTCAGCTTCACCACCGTGGTCTGGTAGATGTCGTCGTAGAAGATCCACTCGTCGCAGTTGGAGATCAGCAGGTGGCTGCTGCTGTTGCGCATCCCCACGCCGATGACCCGCTTGTTGTTCTCGCGGAGCTTGGAGACCAGCGGCGAGAAATCGGAGTCGCCGGACACGAGCACGAACGTGTCGATGTGGTCTTTCGACCAGCAGAGGTCGATGGCGTCGACCACCATGCGGATATCCGCGCTGTTCTTGCCCGAGATCCGCGGCATCGGCACCTCGATGAGCTCGATGGCGGCCTCGTGCAACGAGGTCATGTGTTCCTTGTAGTGATGCCAGTCGGCGTAAGCCCGCTTGACCACCACCTTGCCCTTCTCGAGCACGCGCTGCAGGAGCAGACGGCAATCGAAACGCATCCGCGCGTCCCGCGCGCCGAGCGCCACGTTGTCGAAGTCGATGAACAGGGCGAGATTTCTATCACTGGGTTGTGTGCTCATACGGACCCTCCTAGGTCCATGGTCGTCCTCCTTGCCGCTGCATGGATACGGTGCCACAATACGACAGGTCGCCGCCCCTGAACAGCGCGAGGATTCACGACCGCGAGGTGCGCCCCATGTCCGACGTTCTCACCGCGAGCGAACTGCGCCAGCTGATCCGGCGCGTCTTCCGTCCCGGCCCGGCCGATCGTGGCCTGGCGATCCTCGTCGATCTGCCGGACCGGCGCCTGCCGGATCACCCCGACTGGGCACGGCGCCGCGACCTGGCGACGGCCTGGGCGACGACGCTCGCCGGCGAACGCGAGGCGCTGGGCCTGGAGCGCGTCACCCTCGCCTGGTATCCGAACGTGGGCGGCAACAACGCGGACCTTCCGGCCGCGTGCGTCGTCGGGACCCCGGAGTTCACGCCACGCCACGCAGACCACCTCGCCGGCCGGCCGGCGCTGCCGTTCGCCGAGCTGTTCGCGGCCCACAGCCTCATCCTCGCCCCCACCGAACTCTCGACGACGGCGCCGCTGAAGGTGGCCGCGCGCGCCGGCGGCTTCCGCGCCGCCACCATGCCCGGGTTCCTGCCGGGCATGATCCCGGCGTTGCGCCTCGACTACGACGAGATCAACCGGCGCGTGCACCTGCTCAAGGACCTGTGCGATCGCGCCGATCGCGCGGTCGTGCTGACCGCTGCCGACGGCCGCGCTCACGAGTTGAGCCTCGACCTGCGTCACCGCACCGCCCACGCCAGCGGCGGGTTCTTCCCGGAGAACGGCGTCGCCGGCAACCTGCCCTCGGGCGAGGCCTACATCGTCCCCTATGAGGGTGAACGGCAGGGCGATGCGAGCCGCACGTCCGGATCGTTGCCGCTGCAACTCGGCGACGAGTTGTGTGTCCTGGAGATCGTCGCGAATCGGGTCTTCAAGGTCCACGGCGACGGACCGCTGGCGGCGACCGAGGCGGAGCATTTCCGGCGCGAACCGGCCTACGCCAACGTCGCCGAACTCGGACTCGGCGTGCTCGGCGATCTCGGCGTGCGCGCTTGCGGCAGCATCCTGCTGGACGAGAAGCTCGGCCTGCACATCGCCTTCGGTCGCAGCGACCACTTCGGCGGCAGCGTCGGTCCGGCCGACTTCTCCGGCCCCGACGCCGTGATCCACCTCGACCGCGTCTACATCCGGAACACCCAGCCCCTGGTCGACGTCGTCGAGGTGCGGCTCGAGGGCCCCGGCCGGAGCGACGTGATCATGCGCGACGGACGTTTCACGGTCTTCCCGGCCTGACCGCGTCCTGACCCGGAACGGACGAAGCCCCGCTGGTGGTGCCAGCGGGGCTTCGTCTGAGAAGGGCCGGGACCATTCCGGCGCGGCTCTCGCCCAAAGCCACCCGGAGCTCCCGGTCCCGGCCGGGATGGATACGGCAGTATATAACACGGATATCGGCGGCTGTAAAGAATTATTTAGCTGAATATCGGGTCATCCTTGGATTTCTTTTTGTGGTTTCCTTAAAAACGCCGCCGCGAGGCCCGCGACCAACTTGCCGAGAATCCGCCCGATAGGGTATCATCAAGAGGCATGCGGCGAATCCGCCCCCATCCGCAACAACAAGGCTGCCGACATGGCGAAGCGTCAGGCCCTCGCATACCGGTTGAACGACGACGACGCCCGCCTGAACCCCGTCGAAACGTCACGAAACGATCCCGACTTCGAGACTAACGCGCCACCCGACTCGCCTGTCCTGGAGACGGACGCGGACGCCGGGCTGGTCCGGCGCCTGCGGGACGGCGACGGCGCCGCGTTCGAGGCCCTGGTGCGCGTGCATTACCGCGCGGCGTACGCGGTGGCCCTGAGCGTGACCGGCCGTCACGTCGATGCCGAGGACGTCTGCCAGGACGCCTGGGTGCGCGTGCTCGAGCGCATCGGCGAGCTGCGGGAGCCGGAGCGGTTCCGCGCCTGGATGCTGCAGATCGTGCGGCATGCGGCCTTGAACCAGCTCGCCCACGCGCGGGTGCGGCGCGCCGAGCCGCTCGAGGCGGCGGACGCGCAGCGGCGCGGGGATCCGCGCCAGGATCTGATCGTCGTCTTCCTGCGCGCGCGACTGGAGCGCGCGCTGGCCGGGATCACCGAGGTACAGCGCGAGATCGTGCTGTTGCACGACCTCGACGGCTGGGCCCACCGCGACATCGCCGCCCGGCTCGGCATGTCGGAAGTGATGTCGCGCCAGCACCTCTTCCAGGCCCGGCGTGCGTTGCGCCGGCTGCTGACGGGCAAGGAGGGTCGTCATGAGCGCTGATCGGGGACGCGACGCGGATCGGCTCGACCTCTCCCCGCTCGATCCGATCGCCGACGCGGCCCGCTTCGAGCAGGTCCTCGGCCGGCTGCGCCGCGCGGCCGCGCCGGCCCTGCGCAGCCGGCAGGCCGCGCTCGGCGTCTGGGGTTTCCTGTGCCGCTGGCGGCGGCCGATCTACGCGGCGTCGGGAGTGCTCGCCACGTCCGCCCTGCTCGTGCTCCTCGTCGTGCCCCCGGCCACCACCACGGAGGCGACGCTGGCCGAGGCCGCCGGCGTGCCCGGCGACCTCGTCCCCTGGACCCGCAGCCACGAGACGCCGACGCCCGCCTCGCTTCTCCAGATGGAGCTAACGGAGTGATGCAAGGCTCGCTGGAATCCCTGGGACGACTGCGGCTGCAGGCCGTGATCCTGCTGCTGGTGGTCTTCGTCATCGGCGCGCTCACCGGCGCGGCGATCGAACGGACGCGCCGGCCGCGGCCACCCGGCCCTCCGCCGCGCGAGGGCTTGTCGCCCGCGATGCGTGACGAACTGCGCCTCACCGCCGCGCAGAACCAGCGCGTGGACGCGATCCTGGCCGGGAGCCGCCGCCGGACCGACGTCGTCCTCGATCGCTTCCTGCCGCAGTTGCGGGCGCTGACCGACTCGATCCGCACCGAGGTGCGGGCCGTGCTCACCCCCGAGCAGCAAGAGATCTTCGACCGCCTCGAGCCCCCGCTCATGCAACCGCCGCCGCGCCGGCCGCCCGACGGCGGCGAGTTCCGCGGCGGCCCGCCGCCAGACGGCCCGCCACCCGGTCATTGATCGTCTCGCGCCCCACGTTTGAGGTGCGCAACGCAACGCCGTGCGCTATGTTTCCTTGGCCTCGCGCAAGGCCCCGGTGCCTCCGGAACGCAGCTAGCTCGGGAGACCAGCATGGACTCACAGACGTGGCGGCAGATCGGACGCGGCGCCCTGGCGGGAGCCGTCGCCGGCGCCGCCCTCGCGGCGATGGGGATGCGGATCGGCACGAACGGCGCGCTTCAGCCTGCGCCGACGCGGCTCGCGCGGCGGTCTTCATCGCCTTTCGAGCCGCCGTTCGACGCACCGGAAGCTCCGCCCAGCCATCGCGAGGAAGCGCGCACCCTGGTCACCCAGGCGGCGACCGGCGCGGCCCTCGGCGCGCTCTACGGCTTCCTGCGCTCGCGGGTGGATCGCGCGGAAAGTCCGGTCGAGAGCGGCCTCTACGGGATGCTGCTCTCGACCCTCGGCCTCGGCGCCTGGCTGACGCCGCTCGGCCTGCTGACCGGCGGCGACGAGCGCGAGGTGGAGACGGGGACCGAGGAGTGGTCGTCCCACGACGATTGGCGGCGAGACGAGATCCATCCTCCGTACGAGGACCAGCCGCCGTACGATCCCGAAACTCCTTACGACGTCTTCTAGCCCGCGCGCCGCGCGCCGCGCACCATCGCCATCAAGTCGTCCTCCATGGCGCGGGCCGTCGCGACGGGACCCGTGAGCTTGAAGAAGACGTTCCCCTCGGGCGCCTCCAGGACCACGCCGACCAGGCGGTAGCCCGGCTTGGCCGGCCCGCCGCCGCCCATCGGCCCACCCATGCCGCCGCTGTACGCGCCGTCGACGGTGATCAGGTGCGCCGGCAAGCCGCCGACGTCGAAGCTGCTGCGCGCGGGCGCCGCCGTGGTCTGCGACATCTGCCCGGCCCACCGCTGCAGGTTCGACTCGACGTCGCCGCCCTGCCCGCCGCCGAAGTAGAAGACGTTGACCTCTCCCGCCTCCGCGTCGCCCGACACCGGGTCGAGCCGGTACTGCGCCTGGCGCATCTCGCGGGGGCCGAGGTTCCGCCAGGCGGCGGGAGGCGTGAAGACGACGCCGGCGATGGCGAGTTCGCCGCCGGCGGTGGTCGTCGGCGCCGATTCGGTGGCCGCCGGCTTCTGCCCGGCGGCCTCGGCGGCGCGCCGTTGCGCCGCGGGCGTTTCCGCCTTCTCGCCGCCGCAGCCGGTGGCCAGGACGGCCAGGGCCAGCAGCGGGACCATGCTCCACGTTGCGCGCGGGTGCGGGCTGGACATGTCGTGCCTTCTCCTTCTTCTTCGAGGGGGGACATCGCCTTGCGACCAGAATAATCCCGCACCCTGGTCCCGCCACCGATGTCACCTCGGGCCGGGTCGGCCGTAGAAGGACCAGAGACCCGCAACGACCGCGTCGCAGGAGCACGCCACCGTGGAATGGAAGCTCATCGTCAGGGACCGCCGCCACGCGCGCTGGCTCAAGCAGGCGCAGGGCGGCGACAGCGAGGCCTTCGGCCGCCTGTACGACGAGTTGCTGACCCCGGTGGCCGACTACCTGGCGCGACGGGTGGCGAGTCCCCAGGATGCCGAGGATCTGGTCGCGACGGTCTTCCACCGCATGTTGAAGAGCCTCGCGCGCTTCGATCCGTCCCGCGGCAGCGCGCTGGGATGGGCGCTGACCATCGCCCGCCACGCGCTCGTCGATCACCTGCGGCAGACCCGCGACACCGTTCCCGTGGAGGACCTGGCCGACGTGATGGCCGGGTCGTGGCAGGACCCCCTCGAGGGGCTGATCCGCACCGAACAGGCGGATCGCATCCTGGCTCGGCTGGGCGAGATGCCCGCCGCCACGCGGGAGTTGGTCGCCTTGCATTACGCGCAGGGGTTGCGGCTGAAGGACGTCGGCGACCTGCTGGGACTGAGCGAGGACGCGGTCAAGCAGCGGCTTTCGCGCGCCCGGCGCGAGCTGCGCGACCAACTGCGGGCCGAGGAGGAGGACCATGAAGCACGACGACCTGGACCGGCAGCTGCGCGCGGCGCTGGCGCCGCGACGGCGGGACGCTGATCCCCGCCTGCGCGAGGACCTGCTCGCCGGCCATCGCCGCGCCTATCCCCAGCGCAAGAGGTGGAACGTCATGACGCACAAGATCTGGTTCCGGCCCGTGGTGGCCGGTTTCGCCCTACTGATTCTCGGCATCGCGGCCTGCACCGCCCCGACGGAGTACGACGTCGAGATGGGCAAGCAGATGCAGATCGCCTTCAGCAACCCCGACAAGTCGGTGGATGTCGAGGCGCAACTGAACGAGGTCCAGGCCTACATCGACGCCCTGCCGGTGGTCGACGGCTCCTGGTACACCATCGAAGCCCAGCCCGACGGGCCGGTCACGGCAGGCATCACCGTCTGGGGCCAGAACCTGGACGGCGACGCGCTGGTCGCGGACCTCGAGGCCCGCTTTCCGTTCCTGCAGAGCGCCGACATCACGCTCACGCCGCTCGAGGGCACCATGCAGGGCACCTTCGTCGACCGCATCGGCCACGACGTCTTCCACATCGAGGTCGACGGCGAGACCGCCGAGGAGGTGCGCATGCAGATCCTCACGGAACTGACCCGCCGGCAGCTGGGCGGCGATCCCGAGGTCGAGGTCATCGACCACCCCGACGGTCGCCGCGAGATCAAGATCGAGATGGACGACGTCCAGGGGCAGGACCAGGACGGCACCGCCGGCCCGAAGGTCATCGAGATCCAGCAGAACTGACCACGCTTCGTCGAACCCCCGGCGGCCGCGGCCCCAGCCGCGGCCGCTGCCGTGTCGGCGCGCCCGGGCCAGGGTCCGGACGGAGCGGGAAACGCTCAGGCCGTCGCCGCCGCGGCCGAAATGACCCTGGGTTGCGGCAAGCGTGGATTCGCGGGATCTTGAGCGCCGCACCAGACCGCGGAGAGGCAGGGGAATCATGGACCGCGACCGAAAATTCGAGCGACTGCCGGCCGCCTACCACGCCGAGGTGCGGCGTCTGGACGACGGCACCATCGTGGGCCACCTGTCGGACATCTCGCTCGGCGGCGCGATGCTCATCACCGAGACTCCGCTGGAGAAAGGTGCACGGCTGTCGCTCGCCGTCGAGTTGCCGCGTGGCGCGCGGGTCGGCGACACCGTCGCCGTCGACGCGGTGGTGTGCTGGTGCGAGGCCGACCTCACACCGGGCCTCTACAGCGTGGGACTCGCCTTCCGCGGCGAGGGTCGCGCTGCCGCCGAGGCGCACCAGATCCTGCAGCGCGTCCTGGGCGAGAGCCGCTAGAACGCGCCCGCCCCGACCTCGACGGCGTAGCCGATCTCGTCGAACTCTCCGTAACCGACGTAGCGGATGCCGGCCCGCACGCCCCAGAAATCCGTCAGGGACGTCAGGAACTTCAACGGCGTGGTGCGCACGTCGAAGCGGAACTTCACACCTGCCTCGGTCATGATGCGCCTGACGCGACTGCCGTCGTCCCGCTTGTCGGACTCGTAGCCGGCGGCGAAGTAGCCGTCGACCCAGCGCGAGGCCGACGGCGTGTAGAGGATGTTCCAGGCCGAATCGCGGAAGTTGTCGTCCTTGATGTAGATCCGGTTCATCAGCCAGCCGCCGGCCAGCGGCTCGTTCACGTTCTTGACGATGAGCAGGGGGAAGACGAACGAGATGCCGACCTCGTCATCGAAGCGGGCGGCGATCGAGAGGGACTTGACGAAGCTCTCGCCGGTGAACCACTGCTTCAACTCGTGGACCCCGGTGTCCTCCTCCAGCTCGGGCCACACCGGGTGCCCCTTGTCGACGAAGCGCCGCAGGCCGGGGTCGAAGGCGACCGCGGGCGCGAGGGCGGGGAACGGTCGCAACTCATAGACCCGCTGGCCGTCGAGATTCTCGAGGCCGTCGCGAACCAAGCTGTCGTCCGGCAGGGGCGGCAGGACGCGGTCGCGCGGATTGCGCACCTTGGCGTACCAGGACTGGAAGCCGCCGCCGAAGAGGGCGCCGGTGCTGATGATGTCGCGCACGCCCCAGGCGTCATTGACGCGCACGTTGACGTCGTAGCCGGGCGTGTAGTACCCGTCGGCGTTCTTGTCGGTGCAACTCGCGTGCTTGCCTTCCTCGACGAGGATGTGCAGGGGCAGGTGCGTCTCGGCGTCGACCTTCAGCGTGTTGTCGTACCAGAGGACGCCGTGGGCCTTGCCGGTCACCCGCACGATGCTGATCCCGAACCGGCACTCCTCGCAGTCGAGTTGACGGAACACCGCCAGTTTCATCTCGACCGACTCCACGTCGTGGTGGTGTCCGCCCATCCCCTCCTCGGAGGGGTAGTAGAAGAAGTAGTCCAGATCGATCGCGGAGACCCGGCTCAGATCGATCACCGAACGGTCGAGGTCGTCGGGGGACCACGCGCACGCGCGCTCCGCCTCGCGGGACACGAGGGTGCGGACTCGGTAGTGGACCACCGGACCGCCGGCCATCAGGTCGAAGGGAAACGCCATGGGGATGGCGATGTCCTGCGCGCTACGAGGCCGCGGCAGGAGCGGCTCGTCGGGCGAGAACCAGAGCACCGGGCCGCAGTACGCCGCGAGGTCGGCGAAGGTCAGGAGCGAGTCGGACCCCGCCCAGACCACGCCGGAGACACCCTCGAAGTGGCAGCACGGAACGTCGCGGTGGACGTCGTACTGGGCGCTGGCCAGCGCGGGCAACAACGCGAGACAGAGAACAACGGCATGCTTCATCGTCGCGACCTCCCGTCATCTGGCTGGCAGTATCCACGATTCCCGGGCGGCTGCCACGCGTTTTTCGATGTAGAATGCGCGGGAGATCCGAACCCCAGCCCGGGAGCCGCCGGTGCGCCAGAACGACCAGGTCCACATCCAGCAATTGCTGGCCGATCACCCCACGCTCGCGAGCCGGTTCCTGCGTTCGCTGCTCATCACGCTGCACGGAAAGGGCATCGTGACCCTCGAGGAGGTGCAGCGACAAGCCGACGAGGGCCTCCGTGAAGCCCAGGAACGCGCCGCCGCGGCCGACGACAACGTGCCCGTCGCCATCCGGCTCGACGAGGAACAGCGCCGCCGGGTGCAGGAACTGACCATCGAATACGCCGCCCGTCATCTGACCCCCGACGAGATCGACGACGTCCTGAACATCACCCGCAAGCGCGACGAGGCGATGAATCTCGAGGAAATCGCGAATCTGAGCACGGTCTCCTTCGGCCTGTTGCGCCAGAAGATCCACGACTTCAACGCCATTCCCCGCGGCCTCAGCCGTCTGTCCGACCACGAGGCGACCTCGGTGCGCGTGGCGTTGATCAAGCGAATCATCAGCGAACAGCTGGAGTTCGTCGGCATCGCGAAGCGGTACCTGACCATCCGCGACTTCGACGCCATCGTCTCGCGCGTCATCGGCCCCGAGGACGGCAGCGGCCTGATCGGCGGCAAGGCCGGCGGCATGGTCCTCGGCGCCAAGATCCTGCAGCGCGAGATGCGGCGCGACCCGGCGGCGCCGCGGCTGCGGATCCACGTGCCGGAATCGTGGTTCGTGCGCTCGGACGTCATGGAGCGCTTCATCCAGCACAACGCCCTGCACGAGTTCCTCGACCAGAAGTACAAGCCCATCGACGAGGTCCGGCGGCAGTCGACGATGGTGCTCAACCTGTTCCGCAACTCGGACTTCCCGCCGGCGATCGTGGCCCGCATGGCCGACCTGGTGGCCGCGACCGACGGCCACCCCCTGATCGTGCGCTCGAGCAGCCTGCTCGAGGACCGCTTCGGCACGGCCTTCGCCGGCAAGTACCGCAGCATCTTCGTCACCAACCAGGGCCCGCCGCAGCAGCGGCTCGACCAGATCCTCGGCGCCATCGCCGAGGTCTACGCCTCGACGCTGATGCCCGACCCGATCAGCTACCGCCAACGCCACAACCTCATCGACTTCACCGAGAACATGGGCATCCTGATCCAGAAGCTCGTCGGCCGGCGCGTCGGCCCCTACTTCCTGCCGGTGTACGCCGGCGTCGGGTTCAGCTGGAACCCCTTCCGGCGCAACCCCCGCATCCGACCCGAGGATGGCCTCGCCCGCATCGTCTTCGGGCTCGGCACCCGCGCCGTCGACCGCACTGCGAGCGACTTCCCGCGCATGATTCCTCTCGGCTCGCCGTCGGTGCGGCCGGAGGTCGCCGTGCGGGACATCGTGGGCGCGAGCCAGCGCGAGGTGGATGTCATCAACGTCGACCAGAACCGGTTCGAGACCGTGTCCGTGGCGGAGGTCATGCGCCACGGCGGCCAGATTCCCGGCGCGCGCTACGTGTTCTCCACCCTCGAGCACGGCTTCCTGCGGCCGTTGCTAGGCGACGGCATGCTGGGAGATGCCGAGGACCTCGTGGCCACCTTCGACGGCTTCACGCGCGACGCGGACCGGCCCGCGTCGGTGCGCTGGATGCTGAAGACGCTGGAGAAGGCGTACGGTTGCCCCGTGGACATCGAGTTCGCCGGCGACGGCGACCGCCTCTACCTGCTGCAGTGCCGCCCGCAAGCGGTGCGCCGGGCCGGACGCTCGACGCCGGTGCCGGTTGCGATCCCGCCGCAGCGCCGCATCTTCTCGGCCAGCCGCGACGTCGACGCGGGCGAGGTCACCGGCCTCGAATGGCTGGTGGTCATCGATCCCCGCGACTACCACCGCGTCGAGGGCGAGGACCGTCGCCTGGCGGTGGCGCGCGCGGTCTCGCACCTCAACCAGCGCCTGCAAGACAGCCGCTTCGGCCTGCTGGGCCCCGGCCGCTGGGGCAGCAAGGACTCGCGGCTGGGCGTCCGGGTGACGTACGCGGACATCAACAACGCGCGCTTGCTGGTCGAGATCGCGCGGCGGCAGGAGGGGATGGTGCCGGAGGTGTCGTTCGGCAGCCACTTCTTCCAGGATCTCGTCGAGGCGGAGATCGCCTACCTCGCGCTCTATCCGGACGACGAGGCCAACGTGTACGACGACGGCTTCCTCCGGGGCAGCCCGAACAAGCTGCCCGAGTTGCTGCCGTCGGCCGCCGATCTCGCCGACGTCGTCCGGGTGATCCACGTCCCCGAGGCCGCGGGCGGGCTTCTCCTGCACGTGGCCATGGATGGTGACCGCCAGGAAGCGCTGGGGTACCTGGCGGCGGCCAGAGGTGCATAAGACGTTTTCCCACAATATCTTGGTGACGACATGGCGGCCCTCGCCGGCGGCACCACGTTGTACAGGAAGTAAAATAATGCTACAATAGTCGCTTACTGTTTCACCGTGCGCTCGAAGGGACCACCATGTCATTGCGCTGCGTCGTCTGCCTGGTCGCGTTGCTCCCGACGGCCGCCGTGGCCCACACCATCCGCGTCCCTGCCGACCAGCCGACCATCGCGGCCGGCATCGACGCCGCCGCCGCCGGCGACACCGTCCTGGTCGCGGGCGGAACCTACTTCGAGTTCGGCCTCGTGATGAGGTCGGGCGTGACGTTGCGCGGCGCCCCCGACGCGGTCGGCGGCGTGATCGTCACCGCCTCGCAGCAGGGCCGCGTCATCGATTGCCGCGACGTCCAGGATGTCGTGATCGAGAACCTGGTGATCGTCGGCGGCGAGATGCTCGCGGGCTGGTACGACGATGCCGGCGCCGGCGTGCGCTGCCTCGATGCCTCGGTCCGGATCTCCGACTGTCGTTTCGCCAACAACAAGGCGAGCGTGGGCGGCGGACTCGGCATCCGCACCTCCACGGTGATCGTGGAGCGCTGCGACTTCGCGGACAACCGGGCGCAGCACGCCCAGTGGACAGGCGGCGGCGGCATCTGGTGCCGCGACAGCGAGGGCGTGGTGCAAGACTGCACGTTCACCGGCAACACGGCGTTCAGCGTCGAACTGCCCGGAGACGGCGGCGGCCTCTTCACCGAGAGCTCCTATCTCGAGATCTCGGACTGCACCTTCCACGACAACGCCACGGGCGCCGGCGGCGGCGGCTTCTACTCGGTGTACCAGGACAGCTCGCGCCTGACCGATTGCGTGTTCACCGGCAACTCCGCGGGCTGGGGCGGCGCCGCGTTTCTGGAGCAGTCGCTCGCGACCTTGACCCGATGCGCGTTCACCGGCAACACCTCGAGCGGCGGCGCCGGCGCCATCGAGACCACCCTGTCGGACAACCTCTTCCTCGACTGCGAGTTCATCGCGAACACCACCGCGGCCTACGACGGCGGCGCGCTCCAGAGCTGGGAATCGACGCTCACCCTCGACGGCTGCCTCTTCCGCGGCAACACGGCGCCCAGCGGCGGCGGCGCGCTCTGGCTGGCCGGCGTCAACGCCGTGCTGCGCGACTGCGTGTTCGAGGACAACGTCGCACCGCGCGGCGGCGCCATCCGCTGCCACTACACCACGCCCGTGGTGACCGGCTGCACCTTCGTCGGCAACCGCGCAACCGTCAGCGGCGGCGCCCTGCACCTCGGCACCGCCTCGGGCGCCACGCTCGACCACTGCATCATCGCGTTCTCGCCACAGGGCGCGGCCATCAGCGGCATCGGGGCGGACCCCGTGACGCTGGCCTGCTGCGACCTCTACGGCAACGCCGGCGGCGACTGGGTGGCGGAGATCGCCGACCAGCTCGGCCAGGACGGCAACCTGAGCGCCGACCCTCTCTTCTGCAACCTGGACGCCGGCAACCTGCGCCTCGCGGAGACGTCGCCATGCGCCCCGGCCAACAACCCGGGTTGCGGCCTGATCGGCGCCGCACCCGCCGGTTGCCTGGTGGTCGCCGTGCCCGAGGCGGTGCCGGGCAGCGTGCTGGTGATGGCCCCGGCGGTCCCCAATCCGTTCAATCCCACGACGACCATCCGCTTCACGCTGGCCGCTCCCGCGGCGACCCGGGTGGCCATCGTCGACGTGGCGGGACGCCACGTGCGCACGCTGCTGGCGGAACCCCTGGCGGCCGGAGATCATCAGGTCGCCTGGGACGGGCGAGATGGCGGTGGCGCGCCGGCGGCGGCCGGCGTCTATCACGCGGTGGTCAGCAGCGGCGCCCAGCGGGCGTCCGTCCGCCTGGCGTTGGTCAAGTATGGCTCAGGACAGGGTCAATTCCACGTCCACGGCATCGCCATCCGGATCGAAGCTCACGGTGAAGCCGCGCTTCCGGAAGACGGCGATCATGCGCGGGTTGTCGGTCGTCGTCTGCACCACGACCTTCTTCAAGCCCCAGCGGCGGACGATGTCGAGACACTCGTCGGTGATCAGGTTGCCGAGATCACGGTTCTGCCAGGAGTCGCGGATCAGGATCGCGAACTCCACGACCTCGTGGTCGGGATCCGCGACGAGGCGGCCCACGCCGACCAGTTGCCGTCGTCCCTCCTCCTGGACCTCGGCGACCATGGCGATTTCTCGATCGTAGTCGATGTAGCAGTAGCTCGCCGCCACCTCGTGCGTCGCCCACTGGAAGAAGTACCTGAACCGCATGTAGATCGACTCACGCGAGCATCGGCCGAGCAGATCGAGCCAGAGGGGTTCGTCCTCGGGCTTGATCGGACGCAGCAGCACGGGTGTGCCGTCGGGCAGGGCCGCCTGCCGCACGTACTCCTCGGGATAAGGCCGCAGCGCGAGATGCGCATAGGGTTCGCCGGTCTCGCCACGCAGCACCATGCGCGCGTCCAGGGCGACCACCGTGTCGCGGCCGACCAGGAGCGGATTGACGTCCAGTTCGATGATCTCGGGGCAATCCGCCGCGAGGTAGGACAGGCGGATGAGGATCTCCACCAGGCGATCCACGTCGACCGCGGGCCGTCCGCGATAGCCGCAGAGAAGCGGCCAGATGCGCAACGACTCGAGCATGCGGCGGGCGAGCCGCTCGTTCAGCGGCGGCAGGCCGAGGGCCCGGTCCTGCAGGATCTCCGCCGCGATCCCGCCCGCGCCCGCGAGCAGCACGGCGCCGAAGACGGGGTCCCGCTTGCAACCCAGGATGAGTTCACAAGCCCCGCCGGCGCTCACCATCGGTTGCACCGTGACGCCCTGGATCTCCGCCGCGGGCGCCGCCGCTCGCGCCCGCGCGACGATCCGGTCGAACGCGTCGCGCACCGCCGCCGCGCCGTCGAGGTTCAGCTCGACGCCCCCCACGTCCGTCTTGTGCGTGATCTGGGGCGAGAGGACCTTCAGAACCACGGGGTAGCCCAGACGCGCCGCCGCGCTCACGGCAGCGTCGGCCGTGGCGGCCGGCACGGGCAGGCTGACCGGGATGCCGTAGGCCGCCAGTACCTGCTTCGACTGCTCCTCGCCGAGCGTCACCGGGCCGGTCGCGGCGAACCGATTCAGGCTCTCCCGGACCTTCACGCGGTCGAGGCCGAACTCCACGGCCAGGTCGCGCGGCGTCTCGTACAGCACGTCGAGGTTGCGGGCGTAGGCGACCAGCGTCATGAAGGCGCGCACGGCCTGCTCTGGCGTCGGGTAGCAGGCGACGCCCAGCTGGCCCAGGATGTCGACACCCTCCTGCATGGTGCGGCCGCCGATCCAGGCGGCGAGGATCGGCTTGCCGGTGCTCGCTGCCAGCTCGCCGATGGCCTTCGCCGAGGTGGTCGGATTGGTCATCGCCTGGGGCGTGAGAATCACCAGCACGGCGTCCACGCCCTCGTCCGCGAGCACCAGCTTCGCCGCCCTCGCGAGCCGCTTGGAGCGCGCGTCGCCCAGGACGTCCACCGGATTGCCGCGCGACCACATCGGCGGCAGGTCCTCGTCCAGGGCCGCCAGCGTCGCGGGCGACAGGTCCGCGAGCCGGCCGCCGGCGGCGATGAGGGCGTCGGTGGCCATCACGCCGGGCCCACCCGCGTTGGTGACGATGCCGAGGCGCGGACCGCGCGCGACCTTGCCGCGGCCGATCAGGCCGGCACAGTCGAAGATCTCGCCGATGTCGTAGACCCGCGCGAGGCCCATGCGCGCGAAGGCGGCGTCGTACACGGCATCCTCGCTCGCGAGGGCGCCGGTGTGCGAGGTCGCCACGCGCGCCGACTCCGGGAAGCGCCCGGCCTTGTAGACCAGGATGGGCTTGGCGCGCGCGAACGACCGGGCTGCGGTCATGAAGCGCCGCGCGCGGCTGATCGACTCGACGTAGAGGATGATGGAGCGGGTGTCCTCGTCCTCGCCCAGGAAGTCGATGAGGTCGGCGAAGTCGACGTCCAGCGTGTTGCCGATCGACACGAAGTGCGAGAAGCCGATGTTCTCGCGCAACGCCCAGTCGAGGACCGAGGTGCAGAGCGCGCCGGACTGGGAGATGAAGGCGATGTGGCCGGCCCGCGGCATGGCGCCCGCGAAGCTCACGTTGAGGTCGCGGCGCGGCACGATGAGCCCGAGGCAGTTCGGCCCGAGGATCCGCAGGCCGTCGTACCGTCGTCGGTGCGCGTCGATCGCCGCCTCGAGACGACGACCCTCCTCCCCGGTCTCGCGGAACCCCGCGGACATGATGATGACGCTACGTACGCCATGCTCGCCGCAGTCGCGCACCAGGTCGGGCACGCGCGCCGCCTCGGTGCAGATCACCGCGAGATCGGGCGGGTGGGGCAACGAGGCGAGGTCCCGGTGGCAGGCGATGCCCATCACGGCCTCGTGCTGGGCGTTCACCGGGTAGACGACGCCGCGATAGCCGCTGCCGACCAGGTTGGTCAGGACCTTGCCGCTGACGCTGTTCGGGTTGGGTGACACCCCGATCAGGGCGATCCGCCGGGGGTCGAACATGGTCTGCAGGTTCTGGATGGACATGGGCGGCCCCTCTGGTTGTGCCTGGGCGCGGCACGACCAAGGTCGCGACCTGAACGGGCGAAATCAAGGCGTTGCGCGCGCGACGGGCCGCACCCGCGACGACAGATGTTCGGCGCCACGCCGCATAATCGGCATAATATCGATAAATACTGTCATTATCTCGCATGTTATTCGGTTTTCTCGTTGCAACAACGAACCCATCTTGATATCGTTCTTGCATGGACCCGATCGACCTCAACATCCTCGGCGTGCTGCAGGACAACGCGCGCGTCAGCAACGCGGAGCTGGCCCGGTCGAACGACCTCGCCCCTTCGACCACCCTCGAGCGCGTGCGCCGGCTCGAGGAACGCGGCGTCATCCGCGGCTACCGCGCGACGCTGGACGCCCGGTCGCTCGGCCTCGGCGTCCAGGCGATGGTGATGATCAACCTGGGACACCACCAGGTGGTCTCCATCGAGGATTTCGAGGCCCAGATCCGCGCCGTGCCGCAGGTGGTAGCCTGCCACCACGTCACCGGCCGCTACGACTACCTGCTGCACGTCGTGGCCCGGGACATCGATCATCTCCGCGAACTCGTCACCCGCCGGCTCGCCGCCATCCAGGGCGTGGACAAGCAGGAGACCTTCCTGGTGCTGTCCACCCCGAAGGCCGACGAGGGCTACCCGCTCGAACTCATCGCTCAACCTCAGACCGAGGAGCCCTGACATGCCGATCGAGACCACCTCCGCCGGAGTCGCCCGCTACATCCACGCCGCCGAGCTCGCCGCGCGCCGCCGCGCCGCCGACCTCGCGGCCATGCGGGCCTGCCGCTTCGACACCATCGCGGTGCACGGCCTCTATACCATGAGCGAGGCGCTCGACTTCAACCAGGGCTCGATCATCGAACCGATCTACATGGCGTCGTCCCAGGCCTATCGCGACAGCGACGAGATGGAAGCCGCGCTCGCCTACCTGGTGCCCACCTGGTGCTACTCGCGCATCGCGAATCCGACGCTGTACTACTTCGAGAACGTGCTCGCCTTGCTCGAGGGCTACGGTTTCGACGGCGAGACGTCGTGCTGCGCCACGTCCTCCGGCATGGCCGCGATCCACAGCGCCACCGAGCCCTTCCTGTCCCGCGACCCGCGGCGGCCGGACGCGAAGCTGAACTTCGTCTCCACGTGCCAGGTCTACGGCGGCACCTTCCAGCAGTTCGCCGTGCGCAAGGACCAGGAGAAGGGCGTCGAGTGCCGCTGGGTGCGCAACTCCGCCGACCTCGCCGCGTGGGAAGCGCAGATCGATGAGAACACCCGCTTCCTCTACGGGGAATTGCCGTCGAATCCGGGCCAGGCCTTCTTCGACCTCGCGGCCGTGGCCGAGCTCGCGCACAAGCACGGCATCCCGCTGATCATCGACAACACCGTGGGCACGCCGGCGCTGCTGCGGCCGCTGTGCCACGGCGCCGACGTCGTCATCCAGTCGGTGACCAAGACCCTCACCTCCTCGGGATTCGGCATCGCGGGCGCCGTGATCGCGCGCAAGAACCTGACCTGCCACTACGCGAGCGAGGCCCTGCGCGCCGACTTCGCGATGTACATCAAGGCGTTGCCGAACCGCGACAACGGCCCCAATCTGTCGCCGATGAACGCCATCCTCTCTCTGAACGACATGCGCACCCTGCGCGCCAAGGTCGACCAGTTCAGCCGCAGCACCATGCAGGTCGCGACGTTCCTCGCCGGGCACCCCCGCGTGTCGCAGGTCGACTACCTCGGCCTGCCGTCGCACCCCCTGCACGCGCTGGCCAGCCGCTACCTCTTCCTGGTCGACGCCGAGCACGACGCCCAGTACGGCAAGCCGGTGAACCGTTACGGCCACCTGATGTCGTTCCACGTCAAGGGCGGCGTCGAGGCCACGCGCAACGTCTTCGACGGCCTGCAGCGGATCTGGCGCGCGACCGATCTCGGCCGCGTGAAGTCGGTGGCGACCATCCCCGCCATCTCCACGCACCAGCAGCAGGGCGAGGAGGGCCGGGCCCTGGCCAACATCCCGCCCAACCTGATCCGCCTGTGCGTCGGCGGCGAGCACCCCGACGACATCATCGCCGACCTCGACCAGGCCCTCGCCCAGGCCGACGGCAAGCGGAGCTTCGTCCCGGCGCCCACGTGGTCGGTCGGAGGCGCTTCCCATGGCCGGCCGGACGGAAGCGAGTCCGCATGACGGTGTACGCGAGCACCAACCGCCGCGTGCCCGAGGTCGACCTCGCCGAGGCCCTGCTGACGGGACTCGCGGGCGACAGGGGCCTGTTCATGCCGCGGCCCCTGCCGGCGATGAGCCACGACCTGTTCGCGGCCGCGCGTGACCTGAGCTACCCCGACCTGGCCGCCGCGGTCCTCGCCCAGTACGCCGAGGGCACCTTCACCCGCGACGACCTCGCCGCGATCTGCCACGACGCCTACGACTACCCCGTGCCCCTCGAGCGGGTCGACGGCCCTCGCCACGTCATGCGCCTCGACCAGGGCCCCACGGCGTCGTTCAAGGACTTCGCCGCGCGCTTCATGGGCCGCGCCCTGGGCCGCCTGGTGCGCGAGCGCGGCCGCGACCTCCTCATCCTGACCGCCACCTCGGGCGACACCGGCTCGGCCATCGCGCACGCCTTCCTCGGCGTGCCCGGCATCCAGGCCGTGGTGCTCTTCCCGATCCACGAGCGCCTTCCTCGGCGTGCCCGGCATCCAGGCCGTGGTGCTCTTCCCGATCCACGAGGTCTCGGACCGCCAGCGCAAGCAGATGACCACCCTCGGCGGCAACGTCCAGACCCTCGCCCTCGACAGCAAGTTCGACGACTGCCAGGCCCTGGTGAAGGAGGCCTTCTCCGACCCCGACCTCGCGGGCCTGAACCTCACGTCGGCCAATTCGATCAACATCGGCCGTCTTCTGCCCCAGTCGGTGTATTACATCCACGCCGCGGCGAAGCTGGCCGACGTGGCCGGCGGCGAGCAGGTCCTCTTCAGCGTGCCCTCGGGCAACTTCGGCGACCTCATGGGCGGCCTGCTGGCGAAGCGCTCGGGCCTGCCGGTCGCGCGTTTCGTCGTGGCGACCAACGCCAACGACGAGGTCCCGCGGTTCCTGGCGACCGGCCGCTACGAGAAGATCGTCCCCTCGCGCAAGTGCATCTCCAACGCCATGAACGTGGGCCATCCCTCGAATCTGGCGCGCGTCGTCGACCTCTACGGCGGCCATCTCGACGAGGTCGGCCGCATGCTCGAGGCGCCCGACATGGACGCCCTGCGCCGCGACCTGCACGGCGTGAGCGTGGACGACGCCCGGACCCGCGCGACCATCGTGCGCGCCTACCGCAAGCACGGCGTCGTGCTCGAGCCGCACGGTGCGGTAGGCTGGGCCGGCCTCGAGGATTTCCTCGCGGCGCATCCCGAGCACCGCGACACCGTCGCCATCTCGCTGGAAACTGCGCACCCCGCCAAATTCCCCGAGGAAGTGCGCACCCTCATCGGCGTCGACCCGCCGCTGCCGCCGAGCCTGCAAGGCCTGGACGACCGCGCCGAGTCCTATGAGGAGATGCCGACCGACTATCGCGCCTTCAAGGACTTCCTGGCGCGGCGCTATGGAAAGGCAGGGCGCGGATGAAAGCGGTGATCGTCATCGGCGACGGCATGAGCGACCGTCCCATCGCCCGCCTCGACGGCAAGACCCCGCTGATGGTCGCGCGCAAGCCGGCCATCGACCGCATCGCCCGCGAGGGTTGCCTCGGCCTCGCCCGCACCATCGGCGAAACCGGCCCGGCCGACTCGGCCGTTGCCAACCTGGCCGTCCTCGGCTACGACGCCGCCCGCGTCTCCCAGGGCCGCGCCGTGCTCGAAGCGGCGAGCATGGGCGTGCCCATCCAGGACGGCGAGGTCGCCGTGCGCTGCAACCTCATCTCGCTGGACGGCGACCGCATCAAGAACCACTCTTCCGGCCACATCTCGACCGAGGAAGCGCGTGAACTCATCGCCGCCGTGGACAGCGAACTCGGCGACGCGCACGGCGCGACCCCGGCCCGCTTCCACGCCGGCATCAGCTACCGCCACCTGACCGTGCTGCCCGGCGGCTGGGCCGCCCCGGCCGTCGAATGCGCGCCGCCGCACGACAACGTCGGCGGCCTCGTCGCCGACCTGCTGCCGGTCGCCCAACACGGCGCCGACCCCGCGGCCGCAGCCACGGCAGCGCGCCTGCGCGACCTCATCGCGCACTCGCGCCAGATCCTCGCGAACCACCCGGTCAACCAGGCCCGCCGCGCCGCCGGCAAGGATACCGCCGACTCGCTCTGGTTCTGGTCCCCCGGCCGTCGCCCCACCATGGAGACCTTGCACCAGCGCTTTGGCATCAGGGGCGCCGTGATCTCGGCCGTCGACCTCATCATGGGCCTGGGCGTCTACGCCGGCCTCGACGTGATCCGCGTCGAGGGCGCCACCGGCCTGCACGACACCAACTACGAGGGCAAGGCCGAAGCCTGCCTGCGTGCCCTGCGCGACCACGACTTCGTCTACGTCCACGTCGAGGCCAGCGACGAAGCCGCCCACGCCCGCGACCTCGACCTCAAGATCAAGTGCATCGAATACCTGGACGACCGCCTGGTCCGCCACATCCTCGCCGGCTGCGGCGACGACACCGCCATCGCCGTGCTGCCCGACCATCCCACCCCCGTCGAGACCGGCGACCACGGCCGCGACCCCGTGCCGGTGGCGATCCGCCGGCCCGGCCTCCCGCCCGACGCAGGCGACCGCTACGACGAGGTGACGGCGGCGCACGGAAGCCTGGGGTTGATGGCAGGCGAGAAGCTGATGCGCGTGATCCTCGATCAGGAACAACCCTAGCTCGCGGATCGTCACCTGGGATGACCCTGGCCGATTGCTTGGCTCCCCGGACAGGGCGCAGAAGCGAACTTTCTCAAGAATTTGATGTTTCGCGCCCTGGACTCACCGAAACAAGCTCTTCACCGCACCCCACGTCGCGGTCTCGGTCTGGACGGGGCCGTCGGCGATAGGCTCGATGTCCACTTGCATGTAGGGACAATTCTCGATCAGCGCGTAAATCGCGTCCACGTCGTCCGTCCCCCAGTAGTTGTTCTCGAGGTGGTGAACCCTCATCGGCGGATTGTAGTACTGGGCGCACTGGACGTACGGCGTCCCTAACGAGAAGATATGGTTGTTGTGCAGTTCTATCGCAACTGCATCTTGACAGTAGATCGTCGATGCTCCGCCGCCAGCGAAGATATTTCCAGTTCCGCTTAACGAAGAATAGCGGATTCTAAGATTATTAGTAACCGCTTCTTCGAACGTACAATTAGTTACCTCCGCACTTGCATAATAGAGTGTCAAATCCATGGTACCGTCAAATTCGCTCTCTCGTAAAGTCACATTGGTTCCGAACGAGGCGGACAATCCGACTCGACAGTCGAAAAATCCACAATTAGACACTAAAATAGTCCCTCCTCCGGTGTCAGCAACGCCCTCCCATTGACTCTCGAAGGTACAGTCAGTAACTGTAACTCCATTGCTTGGACTCACCAGAAAGATCCCCGTATCTTCATCATACGAGGAGTCCTCTATTAGACTATTTGCGACAATACCGCCTGAGGGCAACGATACATACATCCCATGATTAGAACCCCAAAACCGGCAGCGCGCGACTTCAAGATACGGTCCATCGCACCGGACGCCAGTCCAGACATTCACTGTCGCTAAATCCTCAAATGCGACCCGTTGCACACCCCAAGATGCTTTGGCATAGAATCCGGACGGGGTCTCTCCATAACCGTGTTGCGGCGTTGTTGGGCCAACGAAAGTCTCATTCATGCCCGCGCCAATGAACCTGAGGTTATCTTTGGTGATTCGTGCATAGACGCGATGACCTTCGAACACCGTCCAATAAGAGTGCCACCCCGGGCCAATGCGGATCGTGTCGCCAGGCGCGGCGGCATCGATCGCTTCTTGAATCCGCACAAAACCACCACTGCCAACGTACCAAGTCGTGCCAGACGCAATGCCTACCAACCCAAAGAGCGTCATCGCGACGGCGATAGCAGCAGTTAAACACCTCACCGTGACCTCCGCCTACTTTAGCAACATCACCCGTCGCGTGACGGTATCGCGACCACGCTCAACAACGAGAACATAGGTACCGCTGGCGACTCTCTGCCCGGTTTCGTCATCGCTAGACCAGATGACATAGTCCGAACCTGCTGACCTATTTTCGTCCAACAGCCTCCGTATGTGTCGGCCGCGCACGTCAAAAACATCGATCCGTACATGCGCGGGCTCTGGAAGATTATACCATACTTGGACCTGGGGATTAAAGGGGTTCGGGGCAGCAACGACTCCGGCGTCTCCTAGCCCCGGCGGAGTCCCCGGCATGACGCTCGCGTATCTCCCCTCGGCGCTCATCAGAACCATTCCCGGCACGACGGGCAACAAGGAAATCTGTACCGCAAATCGGTTCCCTGCCGTCAAACCGACCCAATCTTCTCCATCAGCGGAAACCCAACCCGAGACGCCCGTCTCCCCGTGCTGATAACCGAATCCCGCGCCACCCCCGTACCCTTCCTCTTGGAACTCCGAGCCAACAGGTAGTTTTAGGATGACGTGTAGGCCCGTATGGCTGCTGGCTACAGGCTGATCGAACTCCAAATCGGTCCAATCTAGCGTCTCGCACCCTACATCCGTAGCGACGCCAATCGCTTCCGTGATGGCCCCAGGGCCGTCCTCGTATCCCGGAGCAATGAGCACTTGCGGCAATACGAATGATCCGTCGTTATTAAACCAACGGATTCCACCAAGGGCATACTCACTGCCAAACGGGACGAAGAACGCAACGAAGGTTTCGTTTTCTATCGAAGTAAAACCTACGATGCCTTCGATAATACCTTCGTCATCTGGAGGATCGCAATATCCTGCCCGCGTTCCCGTAATTTGCGCGACCAAGATAATCCCCAGCGCAATAGCCGCGTATCGTTTCATCTTGTACAACCTCCCTTATTGCGTCGGACAAATTCTCATGTACAATATCCCTCTTTGGTCGTAGTACTTAGAGCGGGTAGTTATGCTACCTTCTCCGCTTTCGACCCAGAACCGCATCGAACACCCCGGCCAACAAGTCCCCGGAGCACTGATTTTGTGACACCAATAGCCGCCGCTAAAAACCGGCGGATCGACCGTTGCGTTTCCCCTATTGAACTCTGCCGGGAAGTCCCCGCAATTGCCTTGTACTGAACTTTGGTCGACAATTACGCAGTCTCGATTTCCGTTTGAACTGAAGTGGGTCTTCCACGTAAATATCCAATTGGTATCGTTTACATTCGTACCTACGGTATATGTGCCGCGCAGGCTGTTTACTAAGAGGTCTGAAGGCGGTGTAATGTAACTATTTATACTCGCCGCATCAACTGTGAACGTGCAGCTATGCCCGCCAATTGGCGTCATTGTGACTACGACGTCGCCACTGTAATCACCCAAGCCTACGACAACTTCCGCAGGTTCCCGAGAAATTGCAAACCCGCCACAGTCGATCGTACGCACACCTAGGATATTGCCCGATCCCGTTCCGCCCGGTTCGCGAAACTCAAACTGCGCACCTTCAGCCTGCAAGTCGCGGGGTATCCGTATGCCCACCCAATTGTGTTCCGGTTCGTCCGTTCCCACGCTCCGCTGATTATGCCAATAGATGCCGAGCTCCTGCGAATCGTAACTCTTCGCGTAGAATAGATCGGCGTCGCCGTCCCTGTCTCCATCCAAGAGTTGAAGCCCGGTTCCGCCTTCGATACTACCTAGATCTACTGACGCGGTATCTTGAGTAAACAACAAATGTCCCGTGGCTCCGCGGTTGGTCAACACTGAACAACTCGTCTGAGATTCTGCTTCATACGCGACGACTAGATCCATCCAGCCGTCCAAGTCAATATCGCCGATCCGTATTTCCTCCACCCGCCCGATAATTCCGTTGAAGAGCCGATCGTCTTCCGCCGGTACAAGAACACCGTTGTCGTTGATAAGTAGCTCCAGAGTACACCCGGCATCGAAAGCGACAACACAGTCAAGGTCGCCGTCGAGGTCGAAGTCCGCCCATTCTATAGCCTGCACGTCCGTACCGCACATGTAAGGCACGATTGTTGTTGAGACATCTTGGTAAGTATATTCGTTCGGTCCCAGGTTCTCGTAGATCCAGATCTCGGCGTTAGTACCGCCGGGCCTGATTCTCTGTTGCAGCGCGACAATGTCCAAATCGCCGTCGAGGTCAAAGTCGACAAACCCGCCCTTCGATGACGAGGCGCTCCACCCCGAGGGGGTAACGTCCTGCAATATCGGCCCGGCCTCTGTGGCAACGTTTTTTAAAAGGTGCAAACCAGTTGTAGCGTCCAGATAGTCATGTCACGCCTCTGAGCCCGAAATCGAGTGACACTTCCCCCCTGCAGTGACCGGACAGGTCACCTGAAGGAGGGGAACGATGGG
>JADHED010000293.1_pt1 | contig 67968 bp, 64 predicted proteins | sample 8952041 | NCBI WGS metagenome assembly JADHED01 (sample SAMN16124423, study PRJNA663239) | bioreactor sludge metagenome | isolation source: sludge (control) | place: India:Bengaluru | collected 2018-09-08 | reverse complement strand
AGTATTTGCGCATATTGCAAGATGAAATCGCTTTGAGTTGCCATCATCTTTTCCTGATTCTTCGTCAGGAATTCGTTGTTGTTAACAGCAATGCGCTCCCCCGTCACACCATCTCTTACTACAAACTGTGCATACCCCATTTTTTCCATCAGCATCACCCTCCACGAAAAACGATAGCCTTCTTCCGTCCAGAAAAGTTCGCCTTTGTACAAAAGATATCTCCATGGCAAAAGGATCTGCAACAAAAAGAAACCACCAAACATCCACAAAACACCTTTTTCCCTGAGGCGCGCAAAGGTATATATATTATCAGATATTGCGATGGGTAATGAATACCAAGTTTGTTTTAGTTTCATTAATAATCTGTCTGCATCAGCAGAATCAAAAAACACGAGAGCAGAAACTATCATTACATACGGGAACATTCCAATCGGAAACAATATAGACGTAAGCACATGAAACACTATCACTGCAAGATATGCGTAGGGTCTTGTTTTACGATTGATTAGAAAGAAAGGTATGGTGAGGTCGTAAATAGCACCAAACCAACTGAAGGCATACGCTATCCATACGTGGTTGAATAAGGCACCTATTATGGGCGTATCATTTTGTGCAGGCAACCACAAACGTAGTGGCATAGCTTGCAGCAACCAATCTGAGTTTAGTTTTGCCAATCCTGCATATACATACAAGATACCCATCATCAAACGTATGCTACCAACAGTCCACAAGGGTATAAAGCGGTTTAATAATGTCGGTCTGCGTTTAGCATCTACAGAAAAATTGCTGTTTGCAGGCAGCCATATCATTAGAAATAATACAAGGCTTACAAAATAGTAATGGTTCAGGTAGTTGGTTTTATCCATCAGCTCTATATACGTAAAACTGAGAAACAGGAGTAACGCAGCTATACGATACCACAAGCCCAATGCAAACATGAGCGCACTGATACCACATAAAGCGAACAGAGCGTAGGTATATTGCCCCAATGGTTTTACCCATTCAAAACCATAGTAGTGAAAAAAGTACTGTGGTTTGATGTACAATTCATCAATCCACCCCTTTAGCCAAAAACGAATTGTACTACCCAAAATCATCAATCCGAACACTATCCTGAAAACAGCTAAGGAAGCCGAATAAACAGGCTTCCTTAAATATGCTTGAGACGATATGCGAATAGACGGGTGATTCATTTTATTTAGTCGCCATCGTTATCTGTATATGTAATTGATATGCCAAATGCAGATACCATATCTACCTTCAGCAATGGCACACACTGTTGCATATCATCATATATAGTTAGTACTTCAGGGCGCTTGCTTATCACTGCATCTTTTATCGGTGTATTAAGCGCTTTCAATCTTGTTTCGGCTTGTTTCAGTTTGGTAACGATTAAATCTGCCATTGCAGTACCATTATCATCTTTCGTTCCTATGCTTGCCAGGTATGTTTTCATAGATGCTCCTGAACCCGCACCATCATAACTCTTACCTTCATAAAACGCTATTGTGGCAGCCATTGCATATTGCGACAATATATTAGACAACTGCGGTGTGTAGTAAGCTTCTGTCAATTCTGGTTTAGCGACACCTGTCATAGCACCTACCGGCAGTCCTACTTTACCAGAACGCAGGTAGCGTTCAAAATACAACACGTAGGCATTCACCATTTTAGACAATCCACCGCTAACATCCGTACCTGTTGCTGCTACAAATGTATTGCGGTAAGAAGCCCACGTATTACTTACACCTTCCGTTTTCTGCAACATCTTGTTCACTACTGCCTGCAAGTATTGCTTGCGTGCAGCAGACTGTGCATCAGTGGTAAACAATTCCAACGTATTGGCATTACCATTCAGCAGATAGTCTACTGCTGGAAAACCTTGTGCATCTTTATTACCAAACTGCTCCAGGTCATAGCCACCATTCGATATATTGCTATTAAGCTTCGTTACCGTAACAGGGTATGTATTCATATACATACGAAGTGACACATCTTCCGCTGGCCCAAACTCAAGTACATCTGTTTTTTGCCATGTGATGTATGCCATTTCAAAAGATGACTTCAATTCACCGAGTGTTGTTGCATCAGGATTGGCAACAAAAGCATCTGTTTTAGCCTTCAGTGCTTTCAGGTCTTTTACCATGGCAGTATATGCAGGTATTATATAATTATCTGCATAGTTAGTCAGCATGGGAGCCCTGTCAAGACTCGGTTCTGTAGCTGTATTGTTATCATCTTTTTTACAAGACATAAAACTGAATACAGAAACAAGTACCGAAACTGCTGCAAAAACTAATGTTTTCTTCATTTTTATCTTCACTCTTTTTTTAACGGGTAAAGCGATGAATATAATCACCGCTTTACAGAAAAACCAAACTGCAATATTGTTTAGTGGTTTACCACTACATCCTTATTGATACCGAATGCAGTAGCTATCTGGTCGCGAACATTGTCTATATCAGCGTTTGTTAAAGACCAGAAACCATTTGTTTTATTTGATAATATACCCAACAAATCATCAGACTTAGCCTTATTGATTTTTGCATTGTATGCAAACCTTAATGAGTATATAAAGCCATAACCTTCAGACAAGGAGTGGAACTTAGCCCCATCTGTAGTTGCTGTTTTTGTTTTGTTCAGATAGCTGATTGCAATGATAGCGATAGCTTTCTCTAAAGAAGTTCGAACATATGCTATCTGCGCATCGCGCGTTGTAAGATCTTTATTTACAATGGCTGCACGGCCTTTCAGCAATGCCATGTATATATCAGCAGCATTTTCACCACCAACAGAAGTACTTACCTGGCGAACATAACTACCCAGATATGTTTCTAACCACTTAGTAGCATCTGCAGGGTCTTTCTTAGGATACATTTCATTTGCTGTCAGGTAGCCATAAGCTTCATCCCAGTGATGTTCTAAAGCAGTATAGTTTTTACCGCTTACTACTGTATTATTATCAGCAGCCTGCTTTTCAGTACCTAGGTAGATGTTGCTTATCTGGTCGAGCATCATAGCACCTATCAGACCTTTTTGTACAAACTGTCCGTATTCAAAACCTTTTTCATTTACCAGATACTTGCCATCCAGCACACCTGCTTTACCCTGTTCTGCTGTTTGTGCAAATGAGCTGTTTGCAGCTTCCAGTTGTGTGAAATATCCGTAGAAACTCTGACGCTCAGCATCTGCATCTACAGTAGAGAAAGATTGAGCTGTTTTTGAAACGATAGTTTTATCGGTAGCACTGTTTAGTGCAGCATCTGCAAAAGGGTTGTTTTTGTTTTCATACATATCCTTCAGCTTCGCAGCAGAGATAACAGATGTAACACCTTTTTTCATATATGCATCTATCTCTTTCAGCATACTGATACGGGTAGTCTGACCTGCAAAATCCACAGTTGTCTTGCCATCTGTGCCTTTGAAAGTCTCGAAATAGTTGGTGGTAGATGTAAGTGTAGTATATGGTACTTTCAGGTTTTCAGTTGGTGTTACCGTTGTATTCTCATCTTTTTTACAAGATGCAAACATTACTGCCATCAAACCCGCGCCTATAAATAGTTGTTTTTTCATTATATCAGATAGATTCATTTGAGTGGCGCAAAAGTATATGAGCATACCATCCTGTACTTTCAAAATCGGGAAAAAATGCACACATAATCGGGAAAAAGTAAAAGGCGAAGCATCATGCCCCGCCTTTCAACTAAAACCGTAATATATTGATAACAAATAGTTTACATACGCTTAATAGTACAACCAATTGACTTGGTACTGTTGGGATCAGGCGCCTGACCAACAACCATTTTATCAATAGCATCTTTCAGGAACATGTTTTTAGATTCTGAAGGGTTAGAAGGATTATCTTCCATAGCACCTTTGTACATCAGTTTGCCGTTACCGTCAAAGAGGAAAACCTCAGGTGTACGTGTAGCACCAAACGCATCTGCCACCGCCGATTTCTCATCTATTACATAAGGAACTTTATAGCCCATCTTCTTAGCGTATTTAGCCATCTCTTTATCAGAATCTTCATCACCACGTTTTGCCTCGTTCGAATTGATAATAACCATACCTATCTTCTTCTCCGTGGCATATGCCATCATTTCTTTAGTACGGGCTTCGCTCTTTATTACATACGGGCAGGTATTGCAAGAGAACATTACCAACAAACCTTCGTTTGTTTTTGCCTTTTCAAGTGTTATTGTTTTCCCGTCGGTGGATTTCATGGCTTTATCGGCCATTGGTATTGTTGCACCTATCTCTATACTCTTAATATTGTTTTGTGCCAGTACTGTAAATGAACTGAACAATGCCGCAGTCAGCAGTAGATTTTTCATGCAATGTAGTTTTTAATGAAGTTACGGTATAGAGACAATTGAAAACTGTTAAGGTTTACTCAAGGCTGATATTTTCATCGCCTTCTTTGTATGGCACATAGGTGATGATGAACTGGAACATCTCATCCGTAGCACGCATACTGCCGTTCTGGTCTCTTACCAGTCGTGGCGGGCTGAAAGGATTGTTCATATTGTTTTTCGTATTGTCATACACACCTTCGGCCACTATGGTGCTACCCTTCGGTATCTTCACCAGTTTCTTAAATGTGTAGAAATACTGCCAGTTAAAATCCCATTTAGGTATTGATATTAAACGAATTGTGTCACCATCGGGCTTCAGCGCATAGGCCTTAAAGCTCTTGCCTATCAGGTGCATATGCGGGTTGATGGTAAGCACAGAAATATCTTCGGGTATGGTGTATTTACTATACACGTTCTTTACCGTGTTAGGCTGCAATACCAAATCGGGTAATACCGGTGATACACCTATTGTACCCAACTGAAACTCTTTAACAGGGCGGTTAGGTGGTAGCTTTGAAAAGAAGATATTGATGTACGAACTATCCCATACTGCCTTGTCTTTGGTAAAACCATAGTGCAGGTCGTTTAGCAAGAAAGCACCTTTGCGTGGCAACTTATATCCGCCCAATCCCTCGGGGTAGCGTTGCCCATATGTACCGGGCAGGTAGTTTACTACAGACTTTTGCAATGTCGGATATGTACCATCATCATTAGGCAAGCCCAATTTCTCAAATGCCATTTTGATGGTGGTATCGTGTATCATGTCTGCAATGTTCTCGCCCACATACACAGTCTTCTTTTTATCAAAATCATACTTCACCATATCGCCATTCACATGGTGCACCACTCCTCCATTGCCCGGCATAAATTCTACCACACTGGCGTAGGTATCAGCAGGTAGCTCAAATGGAATCTTAACAAGCAAAAACTTATCATTACTATTAGCAGGCAGGTAATATGGTTGCACGGGTATGCGTAAATCGGGTGTACCTATCAACGAACCTTTAGGATAATCAGGCAGCTTGGGCATTTTATCTACAGGGCCTTCCTTCATACCATCCTGCACCCATTTTTCTACCAAGCGTATATCGCGCTCGCTCATTACCTTTTGCCCTACAAACTCGGTATAATGGGGGTCTGCAGGCCATGGCGGCATCATACGCTCGCGCATTACAAATGCACTGGCAGCACCATACTTCTTAGCATCTGCATAGGTAACAAGATTAAAGTGTGCACCACCACCCTCTCTGTGGCAGCCTGTACAGTTCTTATACATCAGCGGTGCTATATGCTCGGTGTATGTAACATTATCTGGCAGTCTGTTTGGATTATCGCATGCCTGCGTCATGAACAATAAACCTAATACACCACTTGATATAACCTTAGCTTTTACCCTCATTTTTATCTGAAAATTTACCCAACAAGATGCTCACGTTCAGTTCAAAACCCAGCAGTATTACCATAGTATTGAGCCATACCCACACCATGAATGCCATCAACGTACCGATAGAACCGTAAACCTTGTTATAATTGATAAAGTTGTTGACCAGAAAGAAGAAAACAACAGTTGTAATAACACTTAGTATAGTAGCAAACACAGACCCGGGAGATACAAAACTGAACTTGTGTACCAACGAAGAACCGTATGTGTATATAAGTGATATCATGGTAAATACCAGCCCAACAAGTATCAGCATACTCACCAGCTTTACAACTATCACGTTATTAAATACACGCAGGATAAGTCCGTTCAATGCCTCACTTTGCAGAATGAGTGCCGCAAGACTTAGCACTGCCACACAAATAAGCATAACAGTCAGTTTGATGGCTGTCCATCTCCTTTTGAGCCCTGAACGCTCTATGTGTATTTTGGTGCTTCTGTCAAAACTGTTCATCAGCCCCATCATACCGTTTGATGAGAAGAACAAGGTCAGCAAGATACCGTAAGACAATAGGTCTTTACGTTCTGTATTCATGAAGTCTATTATAAGACCTGAAAGACTTTTGTAGATGGCGGGTGGCAATGCCAAGAGCTTCAGCGTATCCAGCATGGTCACTTCCACATCGCCCAGTGGCAGGTATGGTATCAGCGAAAACAGGAATAGCAATGTAGGTGGTATAGCCATCAGGAAGTTGTACGTTACCGCAGCGGCACGCACATTTATCTTCGTGTTCGATACTTCTTTGATGAAGAACCCTGCAACATCAAACAAAGACACCCCCTGAAAACCCGGCAACACCACCCTCTTTGCCCAATTGGTTATAACCTTTATGGGTGGTAGTTTCAGAATGGCTGCTTCCAGTCTTGTCATACCACAAATTACGGCTAAAGATTGCTGAGAATGAAATCTGTCATTCTTTTATATAAATGCGGCCTTGCATTGCCACCCGATATACCGTGGTTGCGGTTCGGGTAGTATTCCCCGTCAAACTCTTTATTGGCTTTTATCAAAGCATCTGTCAGCATCACTGCATTTTGGAAGTGTACGTTATCATCTGCCGTACCGTGTATGAGCAAGTATTTAGCTTTCAGGTTGGCAGCCATCTTCTCAGGGGCGTTGTTGTCATAGCCTTCGGCATTTTCCTGTGGTGTACGCATGTAGCGTTCTGTATATATATTATCGTAGTAGCGCCAACTGGTGACAGGTGCTACAGCTATACCCATCTTAAACACATCCTGCGATTTGAATACGCAAGTGCTGCTCATAAACCCACCATAACTCCAGCCCCATATCCCAATACGGCTCTTATCTACATAGGTTTGTGTACCCAGCCATTTTGCAATAGCTATCTGGTCGTCGCTTTCATACTTACCCAATTGCAGGTAGGTCTTTTTCTTAAACTCTTCGCCACGGAAACCGGTACCTGTACCATCTGCACAGAAAACAATGTATCCTTTTTGTGCCAGCATCTGGTGCCAGAAGAAATCGCGTATCGGAAACCTGTCTGCCACTTCCTGAGAACCCGGACCACTGTATTGATACATCAGCACAGGGTATTTCTTATTCGGGTCAAAGTTGGGAGGCGTTATCATCCATGTCCAGTAAGTACTGCCATTGCCCAAATCTATCTCCTTGATACCTATGTTACCGAGGTCGTAATCAGCCATTACTTCTTTCAGTCCTTTATTGTCTTCAAGTGTTTTCAGCACCTTACCATCCGCATCGCGCAGATAATACACAGGCGGCTGATTGATTTTTGAATACTTATCGAGGAAGTAGTTGTATCCTTCTATTGGTGTAATGGCATGCGTACCATCTTCTTTTGTAATTGTCTTACGTTTCTTACCATCCCAGTTTACAACATACAGCTTGCGCTCTACAGGACTGTTTTCTGCTGCTGTGTAGTACACCAGTTTCTTTGTTTTATCTACACCTGTTATATCTGCTATATCATATTTGCCCGGTGTCAGGTCTGTCAGTTTTTTCTTCTTCCAGTCCCAACGATGCAGGTGTACATAGCCGCTTGCCTCGCTTGTAAAGATGAAGGAACTGTTATCCGGTAAAAACTCCATGTTATCATTCACCTCTACATAGCTCTTATTTTCTTCTGTATAGATAACTTCAGATATACCCGTTGCAGCATTGGCAAACAACAATTCCAGTTTGTTCTGCAATCTGTTCATGCGGTAGATGCATAGTGTCTTAGGGTCGTTTGTCCATTTGATGCGTGGTATGTATTGATTGGTTTCTGTACCCACATCTGCTTTTATGGTATTGCCACTTGCTACGTCATACACCTTTATTTCTATTACAGAGTTTGGCTCACCTGCTTTAGGGTATTTGTATTGGTAGTCTTTAGGATAAAGCCCGCCATACATAGCCATATTAAACTGCGGCACTTTGCTTTCATCAAACCTATAGAAAGCTATATACTTACCATCGGGCGACCAGTCGAATGCGCGAGTGAATTCAAACTCTTCTTCATATACCCAGTCGCAATTACCGTTTATTATTTTATTCCATTCACCATCTGTAGTTACCTGCGGGTTTACACCTGTTTCAAAATTGATGATGTACAGGTTGTTACCTTTTACATAAGCTACCGCTTTACCATCCGGAGAAAATGTTGCGTGTAGTACTTTGTCATTATCTACCAATGCTATGCTTTTAGTAGCTATATCATACACATACACTTTGTTAAGTACCGAACGGCGATATACATTCTGGCTTTCGGCTTTCAGCATCAGCTTCTTTTCATCTTTGCTGAAGCTGTAATCATCAAACTTTACAGGCTTACCGTTGAAGAGTGTTTTGGTATTATCAAACAACACCTCAACCTCTGCACCTGTTTCCAGATTGTATTTCTTTATTATCTGCGTATCTCCGTGCTGTTCTATCTTGGTATAGTGCAGGCCATCTTTCATACCGTTAAAGCCCGGCACACTCTTCATGCGGAAGGTGTTGGTTTTGAACAGGTCGTCCATGGTTATTTGTTTCTTAGCCTGTGCATTGGCAAGCTGCACAACCAATAAAGACGCTATCAGCAGAGAGTATTTCATAATTCTGTACTATGTATCCCCCAAAAATAGTCGGTATCGCGGATAGTTGAAACTTTAAAGAAATCATAAAAGGGTCAGAAAACGGGGGAAAATGCAATATGCCCCTATCAGCATCGTTATATTCTCAAAATCAACTACTATGAAGAAAATACTCTTTGCCGCGCTGATGGCAGCTTTCAGCGCACAGGTATATGCTTGCGCACCAATACCTGCCCCCGAAGTAACGGATATAAAACCGGGTGTAACTACCCAAAAACAAGCTGAAGAAATGTTTGGTGAACCTACCACAATAAACAATGACGGTAATAAACAGCAATGGCTATATAACAACAAAGACAGGCGGGTAATGCTGGTATGGGACAAGACCACTAAACAACTGCTGGAATATAATTACTCAGCAAGCGCATCGGCAACAGAGGCAGATCAAAGCCTGTTGTGCAAAATGAATGTTGGCACAACCAATACAACAGATGCCGTACGCTTGTTGGGTATACCAACCGAATACAGGATAGAGAAGAACCAACAGATGGTCATCTATAGAAATAAGAACAGCTATCTACGGCTCAACTTTAAAGACGAGCTATTGCAAAATATAGACATATCCATTAAAGCAAAAGGATAAATGCGAGAGGTAACAAAAAATCCCCTTGTTTCTACAAGGGGATTTCTGTTTTGCTATAATTCATAAATCAATAATCGATTGTTGCCTGTATGCCTCTGTCAATCAGGGCTTCGGCCTGCGGGCGCAGCATCTCAAAAGTACCTTTGCGTACACCGCATTTGCCTTTGTGGTGAATGATAAGGGCACATTGTTCAGCCTGTTCAGGATAATGCTCACAGATTTCCATCAGCGATTCAATAACATGGTCGAACGTGTTCACGTCATCGTTCCACACAATCAGGTTGTGCATCTCCTCTACCAGTACATCCTCATCTGCATCCTCTTGTGTCTGCCACTGAATACCACCCATTTGATATTCTCTTGAACTCATTTACTTGTAATTTTTTGCAAATATAAGGGATTTGAGAATTTGCAGCCAAACCTATCTTTGCACAATGTTTACCAAAAAATCGATGGAGGAGCTGGAGCGCCTGAGTGCAACTGATATGAAAGCTGCCGAAAAGCACCCTGTAATAGTGATAATGGACGATGTACGCAGCATGCACAATGTGGGCAGCGCCTTCCGCACGGGTGATGCTTTTGCTATAGAAGCGCTGTATCTCTGTGGCTATACGCCCACCCCTCCGCATCGTGATATACACAAAACAGCCCTCGGTGCTACAGAAACAGTAAGCTGGAAACATTTTGAAACCACCATGGACGCCGTAAACCATGCAAAGGCACTGGGTTGTAAAATATATGCCGTAGAGCAAGCACATGACAGCACCATGCTCAACACATTGCAATGGAACAATGAACGCGTGGCACTGGTATTTGGCAACGAAGTAAGTGGTGTAAACGATGAAGTAATGGCTATGGCAGATGGCTGCATAGAGATACCTCAATTTGGCAGCAAACACTCACTCAATATATCTGTAAGCATGGGTGTGGTGCTTTGGGAAATGATTAGAACCAAACACATAGCGCAGCCGTAGTTATCAGATTGTTCTTTACAGGCATACCGTATTTGGCAAATACAAATTGTCCACTGCTATAGTATTTACCTTCTATACGAAACATGGCATGTTTGCTAATGCTGTAATCTAAACCCAGGCTATTACCCCATGTGCTGAACTGGCGTGATGTAGCACCACGCACTACTAAGCCGTAGTAATCGTCATAATACTCGCAACGGGCAGCAAGGGCTATCTTCTTGCTTGCCGCATATCTTAGTATTAGTGCAGGGCTATACCATAGTCCGTAGGTATTATCACCTTTAGTCAACTGCTCTGCACCTAAATCGTAAGCTGCTGCTATCTCCCAACGCTTAGCAGGCTTGTACACTGCATAGAAGTTATGATACCACCGCCATCTTCTCAGGCTATCGGGCTCGTTATTGCATACAATATTACTATAGTTAATGGTCAGCTTATCTGTTGGTGTATAGGTAAGCTGTAAGCCAAATGCGGGTGTATTGTTGGCGGGCTTGCGTTGTATGTTCTGCCAACCATTCAGGTATAGCAATGCTGCATACCATTGCTCATTTTTGCTTTTATAGCTCAGGCGTACACCTGTTTCAAAATATGGAGAATTATCAGCCATCAGGCTACGTGTCAGGGTACGGTTGTCTTTACCTATGGCACTTTCCAGCCCTATATGCGATGGCATAATACCCGCATCTACCCATAGCTCCTGCTTTCTGCTCAGCTTTACACCTGCATTGGCTTCCAGTATATTCTTCAACACACCCGGCTCTGCTGCAAGGTTGGCATTGCTGTAGGTACCCGTCATTAGTGCTATATTACCACGTATATGCTTGCTTTCATAAGCTGCTTTCAGATAAGCAAGGTTCAGGTTCACCTCATTGTGCCTTCCGTATGATACGATATGGTCGGGGCGATTGTGGTCTTGCGGTTCGTTAAAATCATAGCCGTAGTACAACTCTCCGTATGCTGATAGCTGTATAGCAGGTTTATCCTGCGCACCAGCATTAAACACTGATAACAAAGCCGAAACGAATAACAATCTTTTCATCTATATCTATTACTAACTGCCAACGAAACTACAGTTAATATTAACAGTACACAATACAGATTTACGTAAATTTGCAGCCGATTATGCAGCGGATATATTTTGACAATGCAGCTACAACTGCAATGGATCAGGAAGTGCTAAGTGCAATGATGCCATATATGACGGAAAAATTTGGCAACCCGTCTTCTATCTATTCTTATGGCAGAGAAACGAAGATGGCTATAGAAAATGCAAGAAAGTCTGTAGCCAGAATACTGCATGCCAACCCCGGTGAGATATTCTTTACATCGGGCGGAACGGAAAGCAGCAATACATCTATTCATGCTTCTGTGCGCGACCTTGGTTGCAAACGCATCATATCATCACCCATAGAACACCACGCTACGCTGCATACAGTTGAATACCTGCATAAAACAGGACAGGCTGCACTTAGCTACGTAAAGCTGACACCAAACGGGCATGTAGATATGCAAAGCCTGGAAGAACTACTGGCAGCAAGCGAGGACAAAACACTCGTAACCCTGATGCATGCCAATAACGAGATAGGCAACCTGCTGGATGTAAAAGCCGTAGGCGAACTGTGTCGTAAATACAATGCCATCTTTCACTGTGATATGGTGCAGACCATCGGGCACTACCCCATCAATCTGCACGATATTTATATACACTTTGCCAGCTCGGCAGGCCACAAATTTCACGGGCCAAAGGGTGTGGGCATACTCTATGTAAACGAAGAAATAAAAATACAACCACTGCTGAATGGTGGTGCACAGGAACGCAATATGCGTGCAGGTACAGAAAACCTGTACGGCATTGTAGGCTATGCCAAAGCGCTGGAAATGGCTACCGAACGCTACGAACAAGACAGCCAATACATGCTGGGGCTGAAACAATACATGATAGAAAAGCTGCGTGCTACATTCCCCAACATACTGCTGAATGGCGATGCGGAAGGCAATAGCCTGTACACGGTACTGAACGTAGGCTTCCCGATGACGGAGAAGTCGGACATGCTACTCTTCAATCTGGATATGGCAGGTATATGTGTAAGCGGTGGTAGTGCATGCAGCAGTGGTGCCAACAGCATCAGCCATGTAATAAAAGAGCTGTACCCCGAGAACGCAGCCGATATAGTACCCATCCGTTTCTCTTTCTGCAGGCACAATACCAAAGAAGAAATAGACACCGTAGTTGCCAAGCTACAGGGTATGGTGTAATACAATATAAAAAGCTCTCCTCCTTAGATAAGGAGGAGTACCCGAGTGAAACGAGGGGGAGGTGGTCTGATACTCGCAACGAGCCAACCACCCCGATTGGCAACGACATGCTTCGCATATCTCCGCCAATATCCCCTCCTAAAAACAGGAGGGGAACTTTACCTTGCAATTATATCTCAACACTATTTTTTCACGTTTTCACGCAGTGATAGTCTCGAAAAACGTGAAAAGTGTGAAAAACCATTCCATGCGTTCCACCTGTTCCACTTATTCAAGGAATGGAATAATGGAATATTGGAACAAGCTTAGTATAAGCCACACTTAAAAAATTAGTACATAAAATATACATATCTTAGCATCACCATAAATTCAATATCAATGTACCGCACACTATTAACTTTATTACTTTTTTCTGCTGTATTACAAGTAAATGGCAAATCTTTCAGCCGTTGCAGGGCATTTGTCATATTAGAAAATAGCAATACTATACCAACTTATCCCGACCGATACGACTCCACACAATACTTCTACTCCAACGGAAGACCTGGCACATACTTTTTCTATAAAAACTATTGGGTTATGAAGTTTGACAGTGCTGTTACATACGAAAATGGCCCTGCATGGACTATTCAAAAATATACATACCAATCTTTTGACAGCAAAAACAATACTACACAAGCCATTGTACTACAAGGTGCTGCAAAAGATAGCCTTACAAAAACAGACTACACATACACATCTGCCAATGATACATCGAGCATTATAACATACAACTACAGAAGGAAGGTATGGGTACCAGATGTTAAAACTGAAAATACATATGATGCTTCAAGACGAATACAAACTATAGCTCGATATAAATGGGATGACTTTAAAAAAGTCTGGAATGGCGAAAACTACAAACAACTATTTAATTACAACAGCACAGGCAATATAGCAGATATCGTGAGGCAAAAATGGACTTCAGCTACCGCATCATGGTCTGATTTCTATAAAGACACCTATGTATATAACGGAACTCAGCTAACAGAAATATATTCACAAACATGGAATGGCACTACATGGCTAAATAATGGTAAAATACGCTATAACTATACTGCGGGCTTAATTGATTCTACAGAATACCTCTCATACTCATCCACTTCCGGATGGGTTAGTGGCTCTAAATATAAATACACATACAATGCAGCATCATTATGCGATACTGAATGGATATATCAATACAGTACGACGCAAGCACAAATAAAAATAATGTATCAGTATAATACCAAAAATCTGCGTACTGAATTATTACAACAGGAATGGACAGGAAGCCAATGGGAAAACAGACACAAGAACAATATGACCTATGATAGCCTCGACAATGAAACTACACATATACAAAACTCTTGGGAAAACGGCATGTGGAAATATAGTTCAGGCAACTTCAAAATTGCTCTTTACTTCGATCTCTACAATCCCGATGTCGAAGTGTCTATACCTGAACAAATTACTACAGAGCAGCAAAAACTTAGCCTATTCCCTATACCTACAGCCAACTCAATAAATGTTCATACAGACTGGAAGGAACCGCAACCATTTACTATCAGCATCACCAATTTAGAAGGTAAAATTATTAAGCAGTGGAATGAGGCCCCTTGTGAAGTATATAATAAAACAGTTTCCCTGACAGGGCTACCATCGGGTAACTATATTTTAAATCTGACTGGCAAAACAAGCCATACTGCAAAGCAATTTATTGTAAACTAACAATCCGTTCTACATTTTCTAATCCTATATGCTGGATCAGGTTGCATGTGTTGTTCCATTATTCCATTTCCCGAACAAGTGGAACAGGTGGAATATGTGGAATGAGTTTTCACGATTTTCACGCTGTACAGACTATGAAACTGTGAAAAAGCGTGAAAAAATAATACGCCCCCTGATAACAGGAGGCGCATCATAATTAAACAGTGCCTTATTAGAAACTGTTATTTACAGAATATAACCTGATTGCTGCGAGCATGGTCGTTATTTTCACCATCCGTCAGCTTGCGTCTTGTACTTAGTACCAGACTGTATGCACAAGAAGGCCATGCGCTGAACGCAGGTGTTGTTTCCCCTGCCGCTGCCATATTAAATACCTGCGCATTGCCACGTGCAGTACTACCTGCAGTCAGCGAATGATTGATGGTGATACCACCCGGCACTGCTGCCGAAGAAACACCCAAGCCCCAGTCTGCAATCAATTCATGGTCGGCAGTATAGCGCACAGTAGCACTTGCGCTGACAGGTGTACAACCACCACTGCCTGCAAAGAGTTCATCCAGTTTCAATAAGTTCACCTCTCCCCAGTTATTTACATATATGTGTGCCTGCATTATCTGCTCGTTAAAGTTAGGGTCGCCTGGATTGGTATGCGTAGCAGGGTTGTCTGTTGTCTGGAAGGCGATGTGTACCATATGCCCGTTGCGTGGTGTAGATGGCAGGTTACCCGCTACATCTCCGGCACTTGCACCTGCACCACCCGGTACTATTGTATTTGTGTTCAGCCACATCAGTGGTCCGTAGAAGCCGTTATCCAGTGCAGGTTGGTCTACACGTATCCAGCCGTTTGCATCAGGGTGCAATACATGGTCTGCCGGTGGTGTAGATGGGTTCATCGGGTCAAAAACAGGTAATGCATCGGGTGCAGATGCTGCTTGCAGCGGGTCTATCACCACATCCTGAAACGCAGTACCACTACCCCATGCCACCATACGCGTGCCTACTTTCAGCCTTGCCTGTGTCATTTGTGTAGCAGTAATATTTTGCCACGTACTGCCGTCTGTACTATAGCGGAAGCGATAGTGCAATACACTGCCCGGTGCAGTTGGCACACGCTTGGTAGCATAGCCCACCAGCTTCACATTGCCAAAGAAGCCAAAGCCAATGCCTGTGGCAAAGCTGCGGTTTTGTATTGTGCGTCCTGTTGCCGCGCTGATATCATTGGTGATGCTGTAGTTGCCTACATGGGTAAACCATGGTGTTTCATTGGCAACAGGGCCATCCTTTACACAAAGAGTCACACAGAAACAATTGCCTCTGTTGGCGCGGTCTTCTCTGCGGCCAGTGTTACGGTCTTCTGCCAACAATACAGCACCTGACGACGACTCGATTTTAAAGTATATATCAGGGCCTGCCTGCCATTCCAGATTCAACCACGGGCTCAGCAATGTCTGTTTGAATGCTGCAGATGTGTAGTATATTTTGAAGTAGCCATTAGCATCTGTAAACGCGCTGCCCAAGGGGTCGTCCTGTATCCAGTCTCTGTCAAATGCCGAAACTTTTACGCCCGGTATCGGTTGCTTGGTTTCGCAATCTACCACACGTCCGCATATCACCCACAGGTCCAGCATTTGCAGTATGCGACACCACCATTTGGCAATAATGTCATAGCGCCAGTAGTCTATCAGTATAGCACGTTGTGCCAAATCTCTTTCCCTGAATTCAGGTTGACGTGTGGTGATGTGGAACTGATATTCTTTCGCGTCTTTGGCTTGTTTTTCTTTACCAAAGTTGGTATCCAATACTATATCTATTTCGTAAGCCTCGCCTTTGTATTGTTTTTCTGTAAGCTCAAAACTATAGTTACCTTCGCTGTCTGTAGTCGTTTCAGCTATCAGCATTTTGCTTTTACGTTTCACCTCATCTTCTGTCAGTTGGTGAAAAGTTTGCGAGGCATTGGCAGCCGCTACGGCTGTAATATTATCGCCCGATGCGCTATAGATTCTCACCTTTACACGAGAAAGATGCATGAAGCAATCTGAACATAGTAGGCCACGCACTGTGCCTTTGATGATGTATTTCATTGTTGTACTGTTTAAATGATGAGTGCCTACTCTATATTCCTTTTCGGCTTCCGGATTCTTTGGTATCCGTAAAACGTCGCGACTGTTTTTCTCCGATATCCTGCACCAAAACTACGGGCACATACAGGGCTCACTGCATCATTATTGCAGTGTTTTTGGGTAGATGACCAACAAGTAATAAACACACTTAAAAACCTGAAAGCCATTACTGCATTGGCTTTGGCAATTTTTTCAATCAGGCCTGTTTTGGGAACACCCGTCTTCTGACGGGCTGCAATCTTTATTGTTTTTTCTTCGGTGCAGGAGATTTTTTCGTAAAAACAGCTTGAATATCAAGCCCTGTCTGCCCTTTTTAAAGATTGTACATAATACATACACAGTTGTTTAACAATCTGAGCAGATAAAATTAACCAATTGAAAATCAATCTATTAAAACAACAATCAAGCAAACACCAAGCAACAATCCATACAAATGTGGATAACTTTTCTGTACAAATGTTTAAACTTGTACAAAACGTTTATATCTTTGAAAAAAATTAGTTTAGCAGATTAAAATCACAACACAATGGCAGCAGACGACAAATTAAAAGTATTAAAGTTAGCCCTCGACAAGATAGAGAAGGATTATGGTAAAGGCTCCGTGATGATGTTGGGCGATAAACAAAAAGACAACATAGACACCATCAGTACGGGTTCACTTGGTTTGGACGTTGCGCTGGGTGTTGGTGGTTTTCCTCGTGGCCGTATCATAGAAATCTACGGTCCTGAATCTTCGGGTAAAACAACCATTGCCATACACACGATTGCAGAGGCACAAAAGAAAGGTGGTATCTGTGCTATCATAGATGCTGAACACGCTTTTGATGCCAGCTATGCACGCAAACTGGGTGTAGATATAGACAACCTCATTATCTCTCAGCCCGACTATGGTGAGCAGGCATTGGAAATTGCAGACCGCCTTATATCATCGGGTGCTATAGATGTAGTAGTTATCGACTCTGTAGCCGCACTGGTACCTAAGGGTGAACTGGAAGGCGAAATGGGTGATAGTAAAATGGGCTTGCAGGCTCGTTTGATGAGCCAGGCATTGCGTAAGCTGACGGCTACCATCAACCGTACAGGCTGCTGCTGCATATTCATCAACCAGCTTCGCGAAAAGATTGGTGTGATGTTTGGCAACCCTGAAACTACAACGGGTGGTAATGCACTGAAATTCTACGCGTCTGTACGTTTAGATATCCGCCGCATCAGCCAGATTAAAGATGGTGATGTAGCAAGCGGTAACCGTACGCGTGTAAAAGTGGTGAAAAACAAAGTAGCACCTCCGTTCCGTCAGGTAGAGTTCGATATCATCTTTGGTGAGGGTATCAGCAAAATTGGTGAAATCATTGATATGGGTGTAGAACTGGGTATACTGCAAAAAAGCGGTTCATGGTTCAGCTACGGCGAAAGCAAGATAGGACAGGGCCGCGATGCCGTTAAGCAATTCCTGCACGATAATCCTGAGGTAACAGACGATATAGAAGCACAAATACGTGCCGCACTGCAACCTGCGGAATAGTTGATTAGTTGAATGGTTGATTAGTTAATCAGTGAAATGAGTTAAAATAATTGCTGTTGTTATAACTATACGTGACTAATCAACGCATCAACCAGTAAACAAAAATTTGGGTTAGTATACAAAAAGAAACGCCTCGTATTACACGAGGCGTTATTCTTTATATCAATCAGTACCCTTATTTCTTTTCTTCTATTTTTTCAGGATACAGAATTGCAGTAAACTCATTCTTACCACTGAACAGTACATTCGCTGCTTCTTTAATGTCGTTAGGTGTCAGGCTATCAATCCATTTGTCGTAGTTAAACAGATTGTTCCTGCTTCTGCCCCAGAACATTACAGACTCCATTTTCTCATTCCAGAAACTGTTTTCTTTCAGCTTGTCGCGGCGTTGTTCGTGCCATTGTGCTTTTACCTTATCCAGGTCTTTTGCATCAGGACCATTTTTCTTAATGTTTGCAACAACCTCTTTAGCAGCCGTCAGCAGTTTCTCTACATTTTCAGGACCACATGGCAGGTACACGTTTATTGTAAAGCGTTCGTAAGGATATTGGCTTACGTTAGCACCATAACCACCACTGTAGATACCACCCAGTTTTTCACGCAGTTCTTCTACCACTTTTATGTTCAGCAACTCTGCCAGTGCCTGTGCTTTCAGGTTCATGTCTTCAGAGTATTTTATCTCTCCTGTGTTCAGGCCAAATATCAAACTCTGTTGTTCAGAACCTTTCTTGAATTCAAACTTATGGACACCACTTACAGGGCGCAGGCCATTGTCTTTGAAAGATGGCTTTTTACCTGTAGTAGGCAAGCTACCTATGTATGTTTCTATCAGTGGCAATGCTTTGGCAGCATCTATATTACCTGTCAGGTATAGTTCCAGACCATCAGCATTACCCAGTTCTGTATTGTACACTTCCATTGCCCTGTTCAGGTTGATGGCATCGTAGTATGCAGCACGAGGCACAGCAATTGGTGCCAATGGATTGTTGTTGTACAGTGTATGATACATGGTATCGAAGAATGCAGCCTGCGGATTGCCAGAGATAAACTGTACTTGCATTTTAGATTTATCAATAAATGCTTTGAACAGTGCTTCGTCTTTGCGAGGCTGTGTCATTTTCAGATACAGCAATTGCAGCATCGTTTCAAAATCCTTCACACTACTATTGCCCGATACTGTACTGTTGATATCACCGATAGACAAACCTGCCTTAGCTGTTTTGCCCGAAAGTGTTTTTTCAAGGTCTGTTGGTGTAAAGTTGCCATAACCCATAGAACCTACTACCTGCGTAGCATACTGTACGTTGAACCTGTCTGCAACAGTATAATTGCTCATACCACCTTTCTTAATACCACGCATCAGTATCTCATCGCTCTTGAAATCTGTTTTCTTCAGCGTTACTTTCACACCATTGCTCAGTGTGTAGGTAGTAGCTGCAAATTCTTTGTCTTCTGCCTGTGCTGTTACTTTGCCCGGTGTTGGTTTCTTATCCAGCAGCGACTCTGCTACTTTCTTTTCTTCCAATGCTGATACAGATTGTTCAAAACCTTTCTGTACCATGGTCAGCAATTGTGCATCTTTAGGCAGCTTATCGGCAGCAGCTTCAGGACCTGTTATCAGCGAGAAAGTGTTCATATTGCTCATCCACTCTTTCACTTCTGCATTCAGCTCTTCGATATTGATGCCCGGCATCAGTTCTTTGTAGTACTCATATTCTTTTTCAATACCAGGTATTGGTTCATTCTCCAGGAAGTTGCGTACATACTCGCCTACATAATTACCACTCTCTGTGGTGTTGCGTTCGTTGTATGCTTTTTCAATGAAGTTCATGCTGCTTTTCTTAGCAAGCTCCAGTTCACTCTTATTAAAGCCATATTGTTTAGCCCTCAGCAATTCTGCAGTCAGTGCCATCAATGCTTTTTCAGGGCCTTCTGCACCAAACATGGTGAATGCAGTAAAGCTCTCATATCCGCGAGCCCAACCGTCAAAGCCTGCTGCTGCAAACGGGAACGGAGGGTTGCTGCTACGTGCCAAATCATTCAGGCGTTGGTTCAGCATTTGTGTTACCAGTTGTTGCTTGATGTTGTTGCGGTAAGCACCCAGCGTTGTTTCATCTTCTTTCTTTACAGAAGGGAAGATGATTTGCAGTTGATTGCCTGTAGCTTCTTTATCAGTCAGCACCATTGCTTCTGGCTTGGTACGCGCAGGTATAGAAAATGCATCGCGACTGCGCTCTTTTGCAGGGTTCTTCATACCCTCAAAGTGTTTCTTCAGGTACTTCATTGCAGTAGCCTCGTCAATATCACCCACTATGGCAACAGCCATCAGGTTGGGGCGGTACCATTCTTTATAGAAACGACGGATAACATCGTACTTAAAGTTTTTTAGGATATCATCCTTACCTATTGGCAGGCGGCTTGCATATTTAGAGCCACTCATCAATGTAGGCAGGTATTTATCCAACATGCGCATATCGGCACCTTTACCCATGCGGCTTTCTTCCAATACTACAGCACGTTCATCGTCAATGTCTTTGTCTGTCAACAGCGCATTGTGTGCCCAGTCTTCTATTATCTGGAAGCCTTTATCCAGATTGCCGGGTTTGTCTGTTGGTACAGGCAGTATATATACTGTTTCGTCGAAGCTGGTGTACGCATTCAGATCGGCACCAAACTCTACACCTATAGACTGCAGATAGCTTACCAATTCGTTCTTAGGAAAGTTTTTACTACCGTTGAAGTTCATGTGCTCCATAAAGTGAGCCAGACCTTGCTGGTCGTCATCTTCCAGTATAGAACCTGCATTGATAACAAGGCGCAGTTCTACTTTCTTTTCAGGCTTTGAGTTAGGGCGGATGTAATACGTAAGTCCGTTGGCAAATTTTCCTTTTTTCACTTTAGAATCTACAGGAATAACTGCTTTCAGGTCTTGTGCAAAAGCACCGGTTGCCCCACCCGTCAGTATGGCAAGTGCCACCAGTCGGGTTTTGAAATTGCTTAATAAAGGTTGCATAGTATGAGATTAGATGACAAAAGAAAGAAAATAGTCTGTCATTGTCCAGTAATGTGTAAAAGTTAAATGTTAAAAATCCGTAATACACATTTAACAAACACAAATAAGTTCCTCGTACCATTTACAAGGCACAGCTAAACGCTTATCTTCGCACTACCAAAACACAGTTTTAAGATTACATGGCGCTCATCAAATCAATTTCTGGCATCAGGGGTACTATAGGTGGTAAACCGGGCAATGGCCTCTCACCATTAGACGTAGTAAAATACAGCACCGCGTATGCTGCATGGATAACAGAACAAGGCAAAGGCAAGAAGGTAGTAATAGGAAGAGACGGACGTATATCGGGCGAGATGGTTCGCAATCTGGTAACAGCTACACTGCAAGGCTGCGGCATAGACGTGGTAGACCTAGGACTGAGCACTACACCAACGGTAGAGATGGCAGTGAAGATGGAAGATGCTGCAGGCGGCATCATCCTGACGGCAAGCCACAATCCTAAAGAGTGGAATGCGCTGAAACTGCTGAACAGTGATGGTGAATTTCTGAGTGCAGAAGCAGGCCAGTGGATACTGGATTATGTAAACACTACAGAACCAAACTATGCAGATGTAAACCATCTGGGTAGCATGAAACACGACGACAGCTATATACAGAAACATATAGACACCATACTTGCACACCCGTTGGTAGATGTTGCAGCCATCAAGGCAAAGAACTTCAGCGTGGTTGTAGACCCTGTAAACTCTACAGGTTCGCTATCTGTACCGCAATTGCTGCGTGCATTGGGTGTAGAAAACATCACAATAATAAATGAAGAAGTAACAGGACGCTTTGCACACAATCCTGAGCCACTGCCGGAGAACCTGACAGAGCTTTGCAGCACGGTTGCAAAATCGAATGCGCATTTGGGTATAGCAGTAGATCCTGACGTAGACCGCTTGTGTTTTGTGTGCGACGATGGTAGCCTGTTTGGTGAAGAATATACACTGGTAGCTATAGCAGATTATATCCTTAGTCATAAGAAAGGTAATACGGTATCCAACCTGTCATCTACCCGTGCATTGAAAGATGTAACGGAGAAACACGGCGGACAATACTTCCCGAGTGCGGTTGGTGAGGTGAATGTGGTAAAGAAAATGAAAGAAGTAAATGCGGTAATAGGTGGTGAAGGCAATGGTGGTGTGATAGTACCCGAATTGCACTACGGACGTGATGCACTCATTGGCATCGCACTGTTCCTGACGCATCTGGCAAAATTCGGTAAGAGCATAAAGACACTCCGTGGCACGTACCCCGACTACTTTATTTCTAAAAACAAAATAGAACTGAACGAAGGCGTGGATGTAAAACACATTTTTGCACAGATAAAAGAAAAATACAGCAAGCAGCCTATCAATACAGAAGATGGCCTGCGTATAGATTTTGATAATGACTGGGTACACCTGCGTACATCCAACACAGAACCTATCATACGCATCTATGCAGAGAGCGCCAATGAAACAACTGCTAACAATGTGGCTAAACGCATCATGGCAGATATAGGCGAAATGATGTTTGCTAAATAAGAACGCATACAAACCAATATATTTGAAGTCAGGGCTCTGTGTCCTGACTTTCTTAATAAAGACAATTGACAAACACCAACACATACGATGTAGTAATAGCAGGTGGCGGCCTTGGTGGTATGCTATGCGCTGTTATCCTTGCTAAAGAAGGCATGAAAGTATGTGTACTGGAGCGCGATAAGCAGATAGGCGGTTGCCTGCAAACTTTTTCGCTACACAAGAAAGTGTTTGATAGCTGTGTACACTATATAGGCGGTCTTGGCGAAGGCCATACACTACACACCATACTGCAATATGCAGGTGTGATGGACAAGCTATCGCTAAAAGCTTATGATGCTAATGCATTTGACAAAATAGCTTTTGGTGATGAGGAACTGATGTACCCGCATGCACAGGGGCTTGATAATTTTGTAGAGCAATTACTACCCTACTTTCCTAATGAGCGAGAAGCATTAGAGAAATACATCAAGACCGTTACCACTGTAGGCGACCATTTTCCGCTATACCGTCTCAGGCATGGCAGTGCAGATGAGAAAGCGGCTGTCAGCAGTTGGGGTGTAACGCAGACATTGCGAGATATTACCAACAATACCAAACTGCAAAATGTACTGGCTGGCAACAACCTGTTGTATGCAGGTGTGGCAGAACGCACACCATTCTTCCTGCATGCATTGGTAACGGAGAGCTATATACATAGCATCCACAAAGTGATACCGGGCAGTAGCCAGATATCCAAGTATCTATGGCAGCAATTGCAGGCTTATGGCGGAGAGGTGTTTCGCAATACAGAAGTAGTGAAGCTGGCAGAAGAAAACGGCAGTATCACCTATGCAGAGGCCGCAGACGGGCAACGCTTTTATGGTAAGCATTTCATTGCCAATGTAGCACCCGAGGTATTACTGGAATGGACAGACAGTCCGCTATTCCGTACGGCATACCGCAAACGCATTAAGGGCTTGGAACAAACCTCATCTACCTTTATGCTGAATGTGGTATTGAAGCCAAGCACGGTACCGATGCACAACCACAACATCTACTGGCATGCTACGCCTGACGCATGGGATGCCGTACAATACCAACCACAACAATGGCCTGCCAACTATGCGGCTTTCTTTACAGAAGATGTACAAAACCCCGGCTATGCCGAAAGCATATCTATCCTCAGCTATATGCACTATAGCGAGGTTGCACCTTTTGAGCACATCATCAACCGTACTGGACACGAGCAAGACCGTGGTGATGCTTATGCAGCGTTTAAAGAAATACGTGCAGAACTATTGCTGGAAAAACTATACAAGCGCATACCCGAACTAAAAGGCAACATCGTAGCACAAAGCACCGCTACACCACTCACTTACCGCGACTATACCGCCACACCAAAAGGCTCGCTATACGGCATCTTAAAAGACATCAACAAACCCGCAGAAACAAGCATAGCCACCCGCACCAAAATACCCAACCTGCTCCTGACAGGACAAAACGTAAACCTGCACGGCGTACTCGGCGTCAGCATAACATCCATCGCTACTTGTGCAGAGTTGATGGGTATGGAGTATTTGTTGGGGAGGGTGAAGAGGTAATATGAAAAACACTGTTGAAATATCAAACGACAATGTCTGCGTGTATTATGATGCGAGCATAAAACCAGATACTTTTTTAATAGTAGTGCTAACACTAATAAACTTATTTCTACTGCTACTATTCATCATAATAATAGCATCAACATACGATGCTGGTTTACCCAAACTGTCTTTATTTGTTATATATGTAGTATTACCTACGATTTACTTATTAACTGTTGGTCGGGTTTGTTTGTGGAATCTCTTTGGGAAAGAACACTTAGTTATAAATACTAAGTCAATTGCTAAAAAAGTATCATTTGGCTTTTTTCAAAGTCAATGGAATTTAATAAACATCAACAACCCAACTTATGAAATAGTGATTAACGAACGATATTCAGGTCAGGAATATGGCACACTTCGATTTATACACTACGACGAAAATGACCTTCCGATAGAAGTTTTCTCAACTACTGTAGTCCTTCCAATAGAACGTTTATTGACATTAGTTTCTGAACTTGATTATGTATATAACATCGCACGAGCAGAACAAACAGGAGACATCTTCTATAACCCAAACTAACAGACTATTTTATCAATACCATCATTTCGAGTGTAACAAGAAATCCCCTAAAGGTTATTATATTTTTTGCTCCAGTGCTCCAATTTATTGTAACTGGATTTGTGGAGCAGATGGAGCATGAAAGCAAGCAATAGACCTTGCGATATAAGTATTGTTTTGCTCCAGTGCTCCAATCTATAGTAACTGGATTTGTGGAGCAGATGGAGCAATCATATAACCCCTCTCGTCATTGCGAGGAGGTACGACGAAGCAACCTCGAGATATAAGTATTGTTTTGCTCCAGTGCTCCAATTTGTAGTAACTGGATTTGTGGAGCAGATGGAGCAGAGATAATCAAAATAACTGTTCCGTCAAATCAACCCAATCTTTATTCATACTCTCAATAAGTAACATCTTTCTCTTTCTGCTACCACCTTTGATACGTTTTTCTTCTGCAATTGCCATTTCAATAGTATCAAAATATTGATAATACACTAACAATACACAATTATATTTAGCAGTAAAACTATTGATATATACTTTATTCTTGTGTTCGTATATTCTCTTTGGCAAATCAGATGTAACACCTGTGTATAATGCAGTCTTATCGGGTGATGACATAATATACACTGCTCCTCCTTTATACATATACTCAATATACTATAACACCATAAAAAATCCGTCATTGCGAGGAAGTATTTGCGAAGGCAAATATGTACGAAGCAACCTCGAGAAATCAGTACTTATTATTTTAAGTATATTATAATATACTTATTGATACTTACACTTATATCTCGAGGTTGCTTCGTCGTACCTCCTCGCAATGACGCAAGAGATTTTATTTCACTCATTTCACCAAATGCGAAATGCCTGAAATGAAACAGCGAGTGCTCCACTTGCTCCACAAATCCAGTCCACTATAATTGGAGCACTGGAGCAAAATGGAGCAAACAAAAAAAGCGGCAGCCTTAGCCACCGCTTTTACTTTTTTATTTTTACTTTTTTTACATAAGCACTACCAACCCAGCAGATATGCAAATATCAGCGGAGCAACGATGGTAGCATCGCTTTCTACAATGTATTTTGGTGTGTGGATGTCCAACTTACCCCAAGTGATTTTTTCGTTAGGTACTGCACCACTGTAAGAACCATAAGATGTAGTACTATCGCTTATCTGGCAGAAATAGCTCCAGAACGGAACATCGTGCCATTCAAGGTCTTGGTACATCATAGGCACTACGCATATCGGGAAGTCGCCCGCTATACCACCACCTATCTGGAAGAAGCCAACACCTTTACCGCCTGAGTTTGCACGGTACCAGTCTGTCAGCCACATCATGTATTCAATACCGCTTTTCATTGTACTTGCTTTCAGCTCGCCTTTTATGCAATAAGAAGCAAAGATGTTGCCCATAGTGCTGTCTTCCCAACCCGGCACAATGATAGGCAGGTTCTTTTCAGCAGCAGCAATCATCCAGCTGTGTTTAGGATCTATTTCATAGTCAGGCTTCATTACCTCGCTCAACAGCAGTTTGTACATAAACTCGTGCGGAAAGTAACGCTCACCTTTTTCTTCCGCATCTTTCCAAATCTTAACGATGTGGCGCTGTATACGACGGAAGGCTTCCTCTTCAGGAATACAAGTATCTGTAACACGGTTGAAACCACCTTCCAGCAGTTCCCACTCTTCTTGCGGGCTCAGGTCGCGGTAGTTAGGTACACGCTTATAGTGTGTATGTGCAACAAGGTTCATGATGTCCTCTTCAAGGTTAGCACCTGTACAGCTGATGATAGCTATCTTATCCTGACGAATCATTTCTGCCAATGAAATACCCAACTCTGCAGTACTCATAGCACCCGCCAGCGATACCAGCATTTTACCACCTTCCAGCAAGTGTGTTTCGTAACCTTTTGCAGCATCTACTAATGCAGCCGCGTTAAAGTGGCGGTAGTGGTGTTGTATAAACTGTGAAACAGGACCCTTATTGCTCATTACCGATTTAAATTAATTATGATTTGATATTAGTATAATGGAGCGCAAAGATAATTTATTAATGGCAACTATCCCCGCACCACAGCTATTAAAATACTATAAACAAAAAGCAGACAGCGTTAACTGTCTGCTTTGAATATTAAATAGACTGATGAACAAATCAACCAGTCAACTAATCAACTAAACTAAGCCGTTGCCTGGCTCTTAGCGATGAATTTCTGAACCCATTCAGTAGTCATAGACTTCGGACGTTCTATCGGGAAGCCCAATGCCCTATCCCAACAAAGGCTTGCCAGTACACCCAGTGCACGGCTCACGCCGAACAGTACAGTGTAGAAATCTTCTTCCACCAGACCGTAGTGTTTCAGCAATGCACCGGAGTGTGCATCTACGTTAGGCCATGGGTTTTTGATTTTGCCTGTACTTTCCAGTATCGGAGGTGCTACTTCATACACATTCCATACAGTTTTTACTGTAGGGTTTTCTGGGCAGTGTGTTTTTGCAAACTCCATCTGCGCTGTGAAGCGAGGGTCTGTTTTACGCAATACTGCGTGGCCATAACCCGGTACTACTTTACCTGCAGCCAGTGTATCTTTTATGTATTGTGCAATCTGTTCTTTCGTTGGTTCCAGCGTACCCAGGTTTTCCTGCAGTTCTTCAATCCAACGGATTACTTCCTGATTTGCCAAACCGTGCAGCGGACCTGCAAGACCAGTCATACCGGCAGCGAAAGACAAGTAAGGATCGCTCAATGCGCTACCTACCAGGTGTGTTGCGTGTGCAGATACGTTACCACCTTCATGGTCACTATGGATAGTCAGGTACAAACGCATCAGTTCTGCAAAGCTCTGGTCGTCAAAGCCCAGCATGTGTGCAAAGTTTGCACTCCAATCCAGCATACCATCAGGCTGAATGTGCTCACCGTTTTTGTATTTGCGACGATAGATATATGCAGCTATACGTGGCAGGCGTGCAATCAGGGTCATTGTATCTTCATACACATAATCCCAATATTCTTTCTTGCTGATACCTTCTTCGTATGCTTTGGCAAATTTAGATTCTGTTTGCAGTGCCAGTACCGCAATAGAGAATTGCGTCATCGGGTGCGTAGATACAGGCAGCGCTTCGATAGTAGCGAAAACGTGGTTAGGCACGTGCGAACGGCGAGCCCATGTTGCAGAGATGTGTTCCGTATCTTCCTGTGTAGGCACTTCGCCTGTCAGCATTAGGTAAAACAAACCTTCAGGCAGTGGTTCACTACCACCTTCTGCATGTGGCAGTTTCTCCCTCAGTTCAGGAATAGAATAGCCACGGAAACGGATACCCTCGTTAGCATCCAGCAATGAAGTTTCTGTAATAAGGCCCGGAATACCACGCATACCTTGGTATGCTTGTGCTATTGTAACCTTATCCAATACCATTTCACCATGCTCTGCAATGATAGTCTTGATTTGTTTCGCTTGTTCGTCGGCAACCGCTTTGAACTTATCTTTTACGTAACCCATATGTTGTTAAACTGTATATCCTGTTTTTTTTGACGCCACCAAAGGTAATGAATGCAGATTATTTTTCGTGCAACAAATAAATAAATTATACCATACCCTGCAGTGGCAAAATGTATATAACTGAAATACAACAAATAAGCAGGCATTAAGGTTTTGTTATAATGCTAAAACTTTCGTTTCTCCTTTGTTGAAGAGCCATATACAAGGCTCATTATAATTGAATTACACCTATTACAGCATCATCTCCAAAGGCTTTTTTTACCCTCTCTTCATGTGTATCTGTCAATATCACCTGCCCGAAATCCTCACCGTGAATGATGCGTAGCAGGGCTTCCATCCTTTGCTGGTCCAGCTTTTCAAAAACATCATCCAGCAGCAGTATCGGTTTAAAGCCTAATATACCACTCAGGTATTTGTATTGTGCCAGCTTCAGCGCAAACAAAAAGCTTTTCTTCTGTCCTTGCGAGCCGAAACCTTTTACGGGTGTGCCGTTCAGTACAAACAATAAATCGTCTTTGTGTATGCCTCGCAATGTGCGTTGCAAGCGCATATCGTGTTGCAGGCTTTGTTGCAGCCATGTAGCCAATGAATGCTGATGCATGTCACTCTGGTAGTTTATGCTCACTTCTTCCTTGCCTTCGGTTAGCTGCTCGTAATAGGTTTGCAGGTAGGGCAGAAACTCCTGCACAAACCCATTTCGTTTATTATGTATATAAGTACCGTCAGCAGCTAACTGCGCATCGTAAAACTCCAGTTCCACATAGTTTGGGTTAGCGGTGTTGCCATGTAATTTCAGCCATGCATTACGCTGTTGCAATACGCGCTGATAGCGCATCAGGCATTCCAGATAGCCTTTATCGGTCTGGCTCAGGATGCCGTCTATCCACTTACGACGGGGTTCGCTGCCATCATTTATCAGCTCCAAATCATCAGGTGCTACCATTACGGCAGCATATTTACCAATATGGTCGGTAGGCTTTTCGTACTCTACCCCATTGGCTTTCAGCTCTTTTTTGCCTTGCAGCCATTTACAGGCTATCACCTCATTGTCAAATTCCCCCTCTACACGAAAGCCATCCAGCCCCAGTTTTACACAATTCTGCTGGTAGGCGGTAAAATAGCTCTTGGTATAGCACAGGTAGTACACCCCATCCAAAAGATTGGTTTTTCCGCTACCGTTAGGGCCTGTAATACAGGTTACCCCTGCATCAAACCGATAGGTTTGAGACGAATAGTTGCGAAATTGTACTAATGTTATCTTCTTAATTGAGCTCAAGCGAAAAAACCAACGAAAGTTTTTATATTTTCGCACAAATTTATAAAAACAGTGCAGACTACTTTCGGAAAAGAAACATATCTATACTGGTACGAAATCATGCTGTTGCTCCGCCGCTTTGAAGAAAAGACAGGCCAGCTATACGGTATGCAGAAAATACGCGGCTTCTGCCACCTGTACATAGGTCAGGAAGCGGTAGCTGCAGGTACCATGACTGCAATTCGCGACGACGATAATATGATTACTGCCTACCGCGACCATGGTTTGGCTATAGCAAAGGGCATGACACCCAACGAATGTATGGCAGAGCTTTACGGTAAAGCTACCGGCTGTACAAAAGGTAAAGGTGGCAGTATGCACTTCTTCAGCAAAGAAAAGCGCTTCTTTGGCGGCCACGGTATTGTTGGCGGCCAGATAGGCTTGGGTGCAGGTATTGCATTTGCTGATATGTACAACAACAACGACAGGGTTACTATCTGCTACTTTGGCGATGGTGCTGCCCGTCAGGGTTTGCTGCACGAAACCTTCAACATGGCTATGCTGTGGAACCTACCGGTGGTTTTTGTTTGCGAAAACAACTACTACGCGATGGGTACTTCTATAGAGCGTACTTCTAAAACACTGGACATATACCGTCTTGCCGATGCATACGATATGCCGGGCGATAGCGTAGATGGTATGAGCTGCGAAGAGGTACACAAGGCTATGGAACGTGCAGTAAGGCGTGCTCGCGAAAAGGGCGGTCCTACTTTCCTCGAAATCAAAACGTACCGTTTCCGTGGCCACTCTATGAGCGACCCTGCGAAATATCGTACGAAAGAAGAACTGGAAGAGTATAAAGAAAAAGATCCTATCAATCAGGTACTGAAGACCATTATGGAGAATAACTGGGCTACAGAAGCAGAGATTGAGCAGATAAACGAAAAAATAAAAGAACAGGTAGAAGAAAGCGTACGTTTTGCAGAAGAAAGCCCATGGCCTGATGATAGCGAACTGTACAAGGATATTTACGTAGACGAAAACTATCCTTATATTACAGACTAATATCTTACTAAAACCACTTACAGAATTATATAAATTTTCAATAATTAAATGGCAAACTCAGCTAGAAATACTCCGGGTACAGAACAAGTAACTGACTTTGAAGAAGTGAAGGTGCTTGACAACCTGATGGTAAAATATGAAAACAATAAAAAGCGCATCAATACAATCGTAACAGTAGTACTGGCTGCTGTTGTAGGCTATTTTGCATATAGCCAACTGTATGCTGCTCCTCGCGAGGATAAAGCCGCTACAGCTATGTCTTTTGCGCAGCGCTACTTCGAGGCAGACTCTGTTGACAAAGCATTGAATGGCGATGGACAGCATCAGGGTTTCCTGAAAGTGATGAAAAAATATAGCGGTACCAAAGCTGCAAATCTTTGCAATTACTATGCAGGCGTTTGCTTTCTGCAGAAAGGTGACTTCAAAAACGCCATCAAACATCTGGAAGACTTCGATGCTAAAGGTACAATGGTAAAATACGCTGCTGCCGGTGCACTTGGCGATGCTTACATGGAAAATAACAATGCAAGCAAAGCTATGGATGCGTACAAAGAAGCTATAGGCAATAAAGATGATAACATGCTGACGCCGCTTTACCTGTATCGCCTTGCTACTGTTTGCGAGCTGAACAACAAAAAAGACGAAGCAAAAAAATACTACCAAACTATTAAGGACGAATATCCGCAAAGCGAACAAGCACGCGATGTTGAGAAATACCTCGGCATGATGGGTGACCTGAATTAATATTTCATCAATTTATTTAAAATCCCCTTTTTACCTTTGACGGCGAAAAGGGGATTTTTACTTTATGGCACAATCAGCATACAGCACTTCATTACTCGATACTTCTGCACTGCAATCGCTAGCAGGGGCAAAAGTAGCAGTAGTATATACAGAGTGGAACGACAAGATAATTACAGCACTGAGAAATGGTTGTAATAAAATACTGGCAGAGAACAATGCTATTATAACACATGAAATAGCTGTGCCGGGTGCATTTGAACTACCTTTTGCCTGCAAGCAAATATGGGAAACAAGTGTGCTAAACCCAAACGCCCCGGAAGCCATCATAGCTTTCGGTACAGTAATACGTGGTGGCACACCTCATTTTGAATATGTATGCAAAGCCGTTACCGAAGGACTCACACAGCTGAATCTTGAATTACCAATACCTACTATATTCGGTGTATTGACACTGGACAATGAACAACAGGCGTGGGAAAGGCTTGGAGGACTGCACGGACATAAAGGTGAAGAGGCTGCCATCACGGCACTGAAGATGATTAAGAATAGCCGTATGCTTGCCAACGACGACAACTGATTATAACTTTACGATTCTTGAAAAGAACACATTACAATGACAAAAGTACAACTCTTCATACCTTGCTTTGTAGACCAGCTATATCCTCAAACAGCTATGAATATGGTAAAAGTATTGGAAAAGCTTGGTTGCAAGGTTTCATATAACACCAAACAAACTTGCTGCGGACAGCCTGCTTTCAACGCAGGTTATTGGGAAGATACCAAAGCTGTTGCCAAGAAATTCCTCCACGATTTTGAAGGTGAGGGCTATATAGTTGGTCCCAGTGGTTCTTGTACAGGTTTCGTTCGCAACTACTACGACAAGATGCTGGAGAACAGTGCAGAACATGTGCTTAGCAATAAAGTGCGCAGCAATATGTACGAGTTTACTGAGTTTTTGACACAGGTTTTGAAGATAGAAGACGTAGGCGCAGCATTGGAAGGCAAAGCTACCTACCACGATGCATGTGGTGCACTGCGCGAATGTGGCATCAAGCAAGGTCCTCGCCAGTTGCTGCGCAATGTACGTGGTCTTGAAATGGTAGAGATGAAAGAATGTGAAACCTGCTGTGGTTTCGGTGGCACTTTTGCTGTTAAATACGAAGCCATATCACTGGGTATGGCACAAACCAAAGTACAAAGCGCATTGGAAACAGGCGCTAAATACATGATAACAACCGATGTATCGTGCATGATGCACGTGCAAGGTTACATCGAGAAGAATAACCTCCCGATACAGACTATGCACATTGCAGATGTACTTGCAAGTGGCTGGTAAAGATCAGCTGATAATAAACTACGAAGCTAAAGCCGCAGCACCTACAGTCTGTGGCTTTATTATTGTAGCCGCATCTCTGCACATACCAATACCTACGTCACGGAATATAAATTCGGCAGCAATTTTACTCTTTTTGCTGTCTCCTATCATCCACATAGGTTCTTTATTGCGCTTAGAGAAGTAGCACACAAAGTCAAAGTTGTTGACAACGCTGTAGCACGATACTACCTGAGATGATCCTGTAATGTTCTTAATCTTTTGCAGATGCCCGGCACATGTTACACTATCGCTCTGAAAGCTGCTTAAATCAATCACTACTTTGTCAGTTACATCGTCCATATAGTATGCCAATTCCGATACATGTTCGGGTTTGCATGCTAGTAAAATAATATCTGCAGCTGCGGAAGCATCTGTTACAGACTCTTGTACCACATGGTCAAATAATGTAAAAAGTGAGCTTTTAGGTAATTCTTCACTCACACCATAATGCACTGTATAGCCAACATCTGCCAACGAAAATGCAAGCAATTCGCTAAGCCTTGTTTGTCCCAATACAGCAATGGTTATTCCCTTAGAAATAATGCCCCCCATTGTTATTTCGTTTTGAATGTAATCTACGCTACTTGTCAAAGCCCCCACGATGACATTAGCGAGTAATCAATATGATTTCTATCACGAATTAAATAAAAAACCGGCATATTTCGCCGGTTTCTTTAAATAAAATTTAAAGTTTAATTAACAGTTAATTAAACCAGAGATGCATCCAATGTTATCTCACAGTTGTATGCTTTAGATACAGGGCAGTTTGCCTTTGCATCTGCAGCACATTCCTGAAACTGCTCTGCTGAAATACCAGGTATTTTTGCTTTCACAATCAGTTCACTTTTTGTTATCACACCACCTTCCAGAGATATAGCGCAGTCAGTATGTATTTCATCAGGTGTAAAGCCTGCAGCACCCAATACAAAAGAAAGCTTCATGCTGAAGCAGCCTGCATGTGCAGCAGCCATCAGTTCTTCAGGGTTTGTGCCTACCCCATCTTCAAACCTTGTTTTGTAAGAGTATTGTGCATTTGTCAATACGGTGCTGGCAGTAGACATTGTACCGTTGCCATCTTTTCCAGAGCCGTTCCATACGGCAGTTGCAGTGCGTCTCATAATGGTTTTATTGTTTAGATAGCAAAATTAAGCAATCAGAAGACTATCACTCCTATAGGGCTATAATCATTTCATTAAGCATTTATACTAAGCTACCTAATGCAGCATCAATATCCTGATACTTAAACACATACCCTTCTCGCAGCAATCTTGTTGGTAACACCCATCTACTTTTAAGTACCAGTTCTGTTTCTGTTTCAATAAACATAGCTCCCAGTTTCAGCAGCCATACTGGCGATGGCAATCCAAATCCAACACGCATTTTGCTACGCAGTGTTTGCATAAACACCTCGTTGCTTACAGGGTGCGGGGCAGACAGATTGTATACGCCCGATGCTTCTTTGTTTTCATACAACCATTCTACTATTCTGCATACATCATCTATATGCACCCAACTGAACATCTGTCTGCCACTACCCTGCCTTCCGCCCAATCCGTACTTCACCATATTTTTATATGGTACCAATACACCACCGCTGCCCAGTGTTATGGCAGTACGCATAATCACTTTTCGAGTATTGGCCAATTCTATTTCATTAAACGCCTTCTCCCATTCTTTGCATACCTGCACAGAAAAATCGTTTTGTATCTCACCCGTCTCCTCATCCTGTGGCCTGTCTGTTGCATGCCTGTAGATGGTGGCAGATGATGCATTGAGCCATAACGAAGGAGGGCGTTGCAATTTCTTTACCGCATTGCCAAGCACTTTTGTTGCACTCACCCTGCTGTGCATTATCTCCTCTCTATTGGCTTTGGTATAGCTGCAGTTTACTGAACGCCCTGCCAGGTTAATCAGTATATCCGTACCCTCCAGTTCTTGTATCCAGTCGGCAGATTTACCTTGTCCCCAAGCAACAAAGCGGATAGATGAGTTGAAAAATGCTTTGCCATAGCTATTGTTTACAGACTTTGCCCCATGCCTTGTCAGGATGATGACTTCGTTATCATCTGCCCAAGCATTGGCCATTGCATTGCCCATAAACCCTGTACCACCTGCTATTACTATTTTCAGACCTTTCAACATAACGTTTATTTTATCAGTTCGTGCCTTTTTACCAGCTTAGCTATGAATATCATTTCGTTTGCACTTATTATCAGATACAACATACCCATAATAAATCCCGCTAACAGCATTACAAATAAATACATCATTGCAAAATTACCACCTCTGTAGCTTGGGTTGTATGCATCAAACAATGCTATTAACCCAAGTACAGTCATTATCGATAGTGCAATTTCGTAGCCTTTTCTTGCGCCGTCTCTGTATTCTTTGTCGAGGCCTGCTTTGTTTACAAGACAACTCAACACCTGCACGCCACCAAGGCTAAAGTATATGACAAAAAACAAGTCATCATTTTTTGTGACTATGGCTAGCAATATCGGAACAACAATAGCCAGTAGCTGTTCCACAAAATCTATACGTTTTAATAACAATAACTCTTTCATAACTCATTATTTAGTTTAGACTGTGCTGTGAATAGTTTTCTTAATTCTGCGATAGTGATGCCGAAATAAAACACAGCCATAAGAACACCTACAACTAACATGATGAATAAATAGTACAATGCTATGATAGCCAAAGGCGTAGCTATCGATATCAAACTTATTAGAGCTGCTATCAGTACCACCTTCAATGTAGTTGCATATATCTTCCTTGCTCCTGCTTCACAGCAATCTTCATGCGTACCTATATTAGCTGCAAAACTCACAAGCTGACATAAGCCGACAGAACCGTAAGCCCAAAAAGCTAATCCATATTCACTGTTATACCATGATATGGCAAGTGGTAAGAGTACACATGCTAACTGTGCACACAGGTCGAATATCTTATTTTGAATCTGGTGTTTCATAACCTATGTTTTAGCAATGAATTAATATCCCAGTTCGTGATTACGTTTTTCAATCAATGCCCTTTTGCGCAGGCGGAAGAAGATGAACATATTCAGGAAGTGCATACAACCCAGTATCAAAATAATAGCACCGATTTTCAGGCTCAGTATTTCTATTACTGCACGAGCACTGTTTACATCGGCTACCACCTGCAGTGTGTAAACTGCATACCCTATATTGATGAGATAAAAACCTACCAATAGTAGATTGTTTACAGCCTCTGCCAATTCTTTGTTGCCATGAAATATATCTATCAGGAACAGTTTACCATTGCGGAAGAGTGTACGGGCTACCCAAATTGTGACTGTAATGGTTATCAACAGATAAGCGGCGTATAATACGATGATGTTGTTCATAAAAACAGATTTAAAAAGTGAATTGGTAAGATTGATTTCGGAAGGTTTCCGTTCACTTATGGAGGATGACTGCTCTTTGTCATTGTTATTGAATTTTCAGAATTTACTGAAAGATGTTTCGCTAAATAAAACCGGATTGCTCCGGCTTTGTTTTGCAAACGTTTAAAGTAACTATTTAAACAACTTTAGTATTGTTCCTGTAAACCAATTTTCATCTGCCTTTGTAAGGCTGCTCAGTGCTTTATCTGCCTGCCTTGCAAATTTCTGCAATTGGGTTACCGTATCTGTAAATGCTTTTACTTCTTTGTCTTTCTTATCGCCTTCTACTTCACCAATCTCTTCCAGCACTTTAATTATCGGGTCCAATTCCCTGCGTTTCCGCTCATTAGTTATCCGCATTGCTACTTTCCATATATCCTTTTCTGCGGTAAAGAACTCTTTACGCTCCCCCGGTTTCAGCACCTTATCTACCAGCTTCCAGTCTATCAGCTCACGTATATTCATATTGGCATTACCACGACTTATCTGTAGCTGCTCCATCACATCATCTGCACTCAGCGGTTCTGGGCTCACCATCAGCAAGGCATGTATCTGCGCCATGGTGCGGTTGATACCCCACTGTGTACCTATTACACCCCAACTGTTTATAAACTGCTGTTTAGCTTCTTCCAGTTTCATGACGTAAAGATAAATACATTTTATTGAATTTTCAAAATATTCTGAAAATAAAATCATTGATTCGGCGTAAATATCTCTTTATAGTACCACATGCTTTGTTTACTTTTGCACTCCATTCCGATACAATGTTCATGCAGTCATCTGTTAAGATATTCTCCGGCACAGGTTCTACTTACCTGGCGGAACAGATTGCCAAATCATTTGGTAAGCAATTAGGCAACCTTACAATCCAGAAGTTCAGTGATGGTGAGTTTCAGCCTGTATTCAATGAATCAATCCGTGGTGATTATGTTTTTCTGGTTCAATCTACATCTGCCCCATCAGACAACCTGATGGAACTGCTGATGATGATTGACGCTGCACGCCGTGCTTCTGCCGGGTATATCACAGCGGTTATACCTTACTTCGGCTTTGCCCGCCAGGACAGGAAAGATAAGCCCCGCGTGGCAATCGCATCAAAACTGGTAGCAAATCTGCTGACAACTGCGGGTGCAAACAGGGTTATGACGATGGACCTGCACGCACCGCAAATACAGGGTTTCTTTGACATTCCGGTGGATCACTTGGATAGTTCTGCGATTTTCATACCATATATTGAAAATCTTAACATGGAAAACCTTATCTTTGCGGCCCCTGATGTGGGTAGCACCAATAGGGTACGTGAAGTTGCCAAGTATTTCGAGATGGATATGGTGATTTGTGACAAGCAACGTAAACGTGCTAACGAGGTAGCTGCAATGACGGTAATAGGCGATGTTAGTGGCAGGCATGTGGTATTGATAGACGATATTTGTGATACGGCAGGTACGCTCAGCAAATCGGCTGCGATACTGAAAGAAAAAGGTGCCTTGTCTGTACGCGCTTTCTGTACACATCCGGTACTAAGCGGCAAAGCATACGAAAACATCGAGAATTCTGAATTGGAAGAACTGGTTGTTTGCGATACGATACCACTGAAGGGACAAAGTTCAAAGATTAAAGTATTGTCTACAGCAGAACTGTTTGCAGTGGCTATCCGCAATACTTTCGAGAACAAGTCGATTAGTTCTTTATTTGTACATGGTAAAAAATAGTTGAGTAGTTGACTAGTTTATCTGTTCATAAGTATCCGATACTGATTAACAAGGCAACAAATCAACCAATCAACTGAATTATAAAGACTGTTTAAACAAAAAAACCTGTCCGCTCATCAATAGCGTACATTATTTAGTTAACTACCATTTCAACGTCCGTATGTTTGACGGGTATTCGCACGGTGTTGAAATACAAAACTTTTAAAATGAAAGTTGTAAAAATTGAAGGTAAAAGCAGAAGCGAACACGGTAAAACTGCAACACGCCGTCTTCGTTCTGAAGGTCAAGTACCTGCTGTAATCTACGGCGGTAAAGAAACAATCCATTTCAGTGCAGACCAATTGTCTTTCCGTCCATTGGTTTATACGCCTGACTTCCAGTTGGCAGAAATCACTGTAGATGGCAAATCTTACACTTGTATCATGAAAGACCTGCAGTTCGATGTTTTGACTGACGAACTGAACCACGTTGACTTGCTGGAACTGGTTGATGACAAGAAAGTAGTAGCTAATCTGCCTTTGAAATTCGTTGGTCAGCCAGCGGGTGTAAAAGCGGGTGGTCGTCTGGAAGTAAAAGTTAAGAGCCTGAAAGTGCGCACTTATCCTAAATTCCTGCGTGAGAATCTGGAAGTAAACATCGAAAAACTTGAACTGAACGGTAACGTTCGTGTTCAGGACGTAAATGTTGAGAACATCGAAATCATGAACTCTCCACGTATTCCGGTAGCATCTGTAGTAATGACACGTGCGCTGAAACAAGCTGAAAACGCTGAAGCAGCAGCAGGTAAAGGTAAAAAATAAGCCTCCTGTTGTAAAACATATAAAAGCCCTTGCTTCACGGCAAGGGCTTTTTATTTGAGGTTATTCCAACCACAAAAAATAAAGGTGCCCGTTTAAGGCACCTTTTATAGTTATACTTACTAACGTATCTATTTATCACACCAGCATTGTCACCGGGTTTTCCAAGTGTGTTTTCAGTGTTTGCAGGAAGCGTGCGCCTACGGCACCATCTACTACCCTGTGGTCGCAGCTCAATGTCAGCTTCAGCAGATTGCGTACTACTACCTGGTTGTTCTCTACAACAGGCGTAGGTACTATATTGCCTACAGCCAATATGCAGCTATCGGGCGGGTTGATGATGGCAGTAAACTCATCTATACCCATCATACCAAGGTTGGAGATAGTGAATGTATTACCTGTAAACTCCTGTGGTTGCAGCTTCTTAGTTTTAGCCTTATCCGCCAGTTCTTTAGCCTCTGCAGCTATCTGAGACAGCGACTTCTGGTCTGCAAACTTAACAACAGGTACTATCAGGCCATCTTCTATGGCAACAGCAGTACCTATGTGTATGTGCTGATTATGTCGGATGAAATCGCCCATCCAACTGCTGTTCACATCAGGATGCTGGCGCAGCGCCATAGCACATGCTTTTATTATCAGGTCGTTGAATGATACTTTAACAGGCGATACATCATTGATAGCTTTGCGGGCTTCCATCGCCTTATCCATTGTAATAGTAACACGCAAGTAGAAGTGCGGAGCAGTAAACATACTGTCACTCAGGCGCTGCGCTATCACTTTGCGCATTTGCGACAACGGTTTGTCTGTATATGCTTCCTGACCTACAGGTGCAGCCTGTACAAAGCTCGCAGCCGCTTTTGCAGGTGCAGCACTTGGCGCTGCAGCAGATGGTGTATAGTTATCAATATCGCGCTTAATGATGCGGCCATTATCGCCACTACCACGCAAAGTGCTAAGATTGATGCCTTTCTCTTCAGCCAGCTTTTTAGCAAGTGGAGATATCTTTACTCTTTCGTCGCTATTAGAGCTTGCTGGTGCAGCGACAGCAGCTACAGGAGCAGAAGCTTGTGCAGGTGCAGCACTTGGCGCACTAGCCTGCGGGGCAGCAGGAGCATCCGTAAGGTAAGGCGCTACATCTGTGCCCGCTTTACCCACGATAGCTATAATCTCATTTACCTTAGCAGCGTCACCTTCCTGCACACCAACGTACAGCAGCGTACCATCTATGTAAGGCATTACTTCCATTGTAGCTTTGTCTGTTTCCACTTCGGCCATTACATCATCACTCTTGATTTTGTCGCCTACTTTCTTGTGCCATGCTACTATCTTACCTTCTTTCATGGTATCGCTGAGCAGCGGCATGCGGATAACAGTTGCATCGCCCGGCTTAGGTGCAGGTGCAGCAGCTACAGGTGCAGCAGGTGCTTCTGCAACGGGCGCAGGCGCTGCCTGTGCAGCAGCAGGTGCAGCATTCAGCAATGCACTGTAGTCTTCACCCTCTTTACCTATGATGGCAATAATATCATTTACTTTGGCAGCCTTTCCTTTCTCTACACCTACATACAGCAACGTACCATCTACGTATGGCATTACTTCCATAGTAGCTTTGTCCGTTTCCACTTCGGCTAATATATCATCACTTTTTACCTTATCCCCTACTTTTTTGTGCCATTCCGCTATCACCCCTTCTTTCATCGTATCGCTCAGCAACGGCATTCGTATCGCTTCGGCCATAAGTCGTGTCTTAGTTATTGGTTTTTGAGTGTCAAAAGTAACACAAATGTTCGTTTCTTTCAGCAACCAGATGCCTTAATTATTGGCAAATTGGCTGCACACATTATCAAATAGTCTATTTAACGAAAAACTACCCTGCCTACCACTCTATCTGCATATTCAGTGCATCGCAGAGTTTGGCCAGTGAGGGGTTCTTTTTCTTCATCTCTTCCAGCACCTCGGGCTTGCTCAGCACCTTCGGCCCTTCTTCTTTGACAACCATATCCTTACGCAGTTCCACCCTTACGCGCAGCGGGTTTTCTGACTCCTTGCGAAAGAGGTCGATTAGTGTGTTCCGCTCGTTGTTGGCCGCAGACTCAATCATCTCATCTTTACAGATGATGCGCACCTCATCGGGCGGGTAAAACTCCATATCCATCATCGTCAACTGGCTGCGGAGCGAGCTACGGGTTGGTGGTATACTGTCTTTATACATCTGCCAGATGCTTTGCACAAGCTCCAACGTTACTTCTTTGCGCTCTGCTTGCTGGCTTTTCAGCTCTGCATCTATCACAGCATCCAAGTCTATAAAGCTCTTATTGATGCGGCGTGTAGTTGAGGTAGCCTCAGGCGGTGCAGGTGTAAATATGGGATTGAAGCTCGGCGGCTGTTGCTGTACGGGTATAGCAGGCTGCGGTGCCGGTTTGGGCTGCATTTCGGGTGCAGGTTCTGCCACTATACTGGCAGGCAGCACATCGTGCGCAGGCGGTGCTAAATCTATAACCTTAGCAGGTGCAGGCTGTGAAACAGGTGGCGGCGGAGCTTGTTGCACAGGCGGAGGTGCTACAGGTGCAGCAGCCTTCGGTGGAGCAAAACCTATGCTATCAGTGTTTTTTTTTTCGTTACCGGCTGATGCCGATGTTGCCTGCAGCACGTAGCACAGCCGTATGAGGCACATTTCTACATGCAGGCGCTTGTTGGTAGCATTCTTATAATTGATCTCGCTATCGTTTACCACATTCAGTGCAGAAATGATAAATGACGGTGGGGTCTGATTTGCTTTTTCGTGAAACACAGGCTTATGGTCTGCGGGTACATCCAGTAGCTTGGCCATGCGCGGGTCTTTGCATAGCAAGAGATTGCGCAGATGCTCTGCCATGCCTTCCAGTATTACATCTCCTTCAAAACCACGTTCCAGCGCACTATCCAGTTGCAGCAGTGTGCCGCTTACATCTTGTGACAGTATGTGGTCAGTCAGCTTGAAGTAGTAATCGGCATCCAGCAGGTTCAGGTGCTCCATTGTACTCTGGTAGGTAAGCATGCCATTGGTAAAGCTTACTATCCTATCCAGCATACTCAGGGCATCGCGCATACAGCCTTCGCTCTTCTGTGCAATAACGTGCAGGCCCGCCTCCTGCGCTACTACTCCTTCTTTGGTGGCAATGCTGTGTAGGTGGTTTACGATGTCTGTAGTAGTGATGCGCTTGAAGTCGAATATCTGGCAACGGCTGAGGATGGTTGGCAGTATCTTGTGCTTCTCTGTAGTAGCAAGGATGAAGATGGCATACGGTGGCGGTTCTTCCAGCGTCTTCAGAAAGGCGTTGAAGGCCGCAGCACTCAGCATGTGAACCTCATCTATGATGTATATCTTGTACTTACCTTGTTGCGGAGCGAAACGTACCTGGTCTGTCAGATTACGAATATCATCTACCGAGTTGTTGCTGGCAGCATCGAGCTCGAAAACGTTGAACGATGTATTGTTGTTGAAACTCTGGCAGGTTGCACAGGTACCGCAGGCTTCAATATCGGCCGTCGGGTTTTCGCAATTGATGGTCTTTGCCAATATACGGGCGCAGGTAGTTTTACCCACACCACGCGGACCGCAAAACAGATACGCATGCGCCAAATGATTGTGGCGAATGGCATTTTTAAGCGTTGTGGTAATATGCTCCTGCCCCACAACCGTATCAAAGGTTTGAGGGCGGTATTTCCGGGCCGATACTATATACTGGTCTGACATGTTTTGTATAAAGTCAAAAGTAACGAGTAGAAAGTAGAAAGAAAAATCGGAGAACCCCTAAATCCCCTAAAGGGGACTTCGTGTTAATAACCTTGTGTTTAGGATGGATAACTAAGAGTAATGGCATAGTAAGTTTTCATATCTGTTGATAGTTTTTGATAGTAAATAGATGTTTTTTCTTTATTGGAACTATCGAGCCGCAAGCGGGTTGATAGTGTTTCGGTAGTTTTTGAGGAAATGGTTACAAACGGTTACGGTTTTTCGGAGTGATGCTTTTGTTACACATTGCCAAAAAGATGTTTCCATTCGCCTGCCTACCGGACAGGTAGATTTCCAATTTTTCTCTGTTTGTATTTTATTTTGGTTCTGTTTTAACCGCAAAGGCGCTGAGGTGCAAATAGTGTTTTGATAGTGGTTCATGGCATGGTTTTCTATAGCAAATTTACGTAAAAACGATGACAATAATTTTACAATGACGTTGCAAACAGGCATTATATTTGTAGAAGAAATATTTATAACTCCAGCTTATGAAACCTATACTCTTAATACTCTTTACGCTATTTCTTTCCTTGGCTTCTGTTGCTCAGATACCACTTGATAGCTTTTATAAAGATGGTACTAGATGGGTTGATATATGTTACTATCAACGCTCGCTAACCTCAAGTTCTCCTGTTAACGGCTCTGAAGCATATGAATATGTCATTAATGGAGATACTACGATGAATAATAATACATACAAAAAAATATACAGCCGCATGATAGGTAGCAGTACTTTAAAAAATCTACCTGGTAGTCTTATGTATATTGGTAGGATACGTACTGAAAATAATACGAAAGTGTATTTTGCTGATGACCGTAATGCTTTGAATTCACCTTACAGAAAGGGTATTGATACGCTTATCTATGACTTTAGCGACACCGCTTGGGGTGGTATACCATATGATACAATAACAATTAACAGCGGTCACAAAATAAAAAGATTCAACTACTACGACCCGAACCAATTCTATTTAGAAGGAATTGGTTTTAAAGATGGATTCTGGCATACACATTTACTCGACCTATGGTGGCTGAACTATAGAAATAGCATGCTATGCTATCAGTCTGGCGATATGCTCTATAAATCAGGTGCAAAAGACCCCCTCAATAATTTAAATTGGTATTTGCTGGAAAACTGCTATGATATCAACTTGCTGAATACGCAAACAATCAACCTGCCTTCAGATATATCAGTTTCACCCAACCCAAGCAATGGCATTTTTTCAATAACAGGTACAACTGTTGCAGAACAAACTCTAGTAACAGTGTACAATAGCAAAGGGCAAAAAGTATTGGATAAAACAATAATCGGGAACAATATCAGTACTGAGATACAACTCAACAATTCTACACCAGGTATATATACAATAAGTATTCGTAGCAGCGATATGGTGAAGCACGAAAAATTGATTGTTCAATAATCTTATTATAAAAACAGGTGGGCATTATGCCCACCTGTACCAACCCATTCTCTATTTCCTTATTCCTTTACAAATTTCACTACCCGCATTTCTTTGCTTTGTATCATCAGTAAATAATTGCCAGGCAGCAAACTAGATACATCTATTGTGCTGTTCATATCTACCGTTTTTGTCAGCAATACTTTGCCAGTCATGTCTGTAATATGTGCTGTTGCTTTGCTATCTGTGTTTACATATAGCTTATCTGCAACAGGGTTTGGACATACCTGTATTATGCCAGCTGTCAGTTCTTTTACTACGGTGCTTCTTTCCTGAAAAGAAATATCATCTACTGTAAAATAAGAACCCCAGCCCGTCATGTTGATATGCGCAGAAGCCCATGGCATAGGACGCATTGAGACGATTGCAGTATCCGGTATATCTGCAGATGTATAAGTAACCGGGCAATTGAACGGTGTAAACGAACCTGCCGCCACCAGCATTTTAACACCTATACCCACTGTGTCGGGCTGTAGTGTGGTAGTGTTCCATTTTGTCAGCACCATCTCTATCATTGCAGAGTCTTGATTGCCACCATGTAGTTCTGTCTCCTCGTATTTGTAAACCCCGCTAACACCATAAGGACGTGTAGAGACAGGTGCTGTTTGCCTTATCCAGTCGCAAGTATAATTGTACCAGCGAGAGAGTTTTAATGCATGTGCACCAACAGCAGCCGTATCTACCCGCCATGTGCCAAAGAAATTGGGACCGGGATTAGGACTAAGCCCTACCATGTGTACCCATCCACCATCCAATGTGTTTGTGCCGAAAGCGGCAGTCCAGTTTTCGAAACCTGCGTTTACCAACTGCGCCTTTGCAGTGGTTGAAAACACTAAGAATGTGATAAATAATATCTGCTTCATAAAGATTGAATTTATCTAACAGACTGCAATTCAAATACCACTGTTGGCAGGTATTGGCAAATACATAAGTCTCTGCTGGATATTTATAAGTATTTGTATAGGAATGAGATTTTGTGACATTATGTTTCAACAATACTACCCATTAAAATTTTCTTTCCTTATCTTAATTAGCACAAAAATCAGGGCAATGAAAAAACGGTTTATTCCGCTACTTGTATTCGCATCTATCGTTTTGGTTTCTTTTACCGGCGATGATGAGAAAGTATATCTGAAAACCATTACCAAAATAAAACAGGAGGGTTTCAACAACTCTAAAGTAATGGGCACGCTGCAACATCTTACAGATGTGATAGGTCCGCGCCTGACAGGCTCTACAGGCATGAAAAATGCCGAGGCATGGGCAAGGCAACAACTGGAAGACTGGGGGCTGCAAAATGCACAGATAGAACGCTGGGGTACTTTTGGTAAGGGCTGGGAATATCAGCATTGCTATGTGGCTATGACAGCACCCTACTATCAGCAACTGATAGCTGTACCCAAAGCATGGACACCCGGTACCAATGGCACCATAAAAGGTGAAGCCATTGTAGTGAACATAGAGACCATGGGCGATATGGCACAGTATGCCGGCAAGCTGCAAGGCAAGATTGTGGTAAGGGCGAGCAATCAATTGGCGATGCCTAATTTTACCGCCGACGCAAAAAGGCTTACAGACGAAGACCTTTGCAACATAGAGCAAGACCCGCATGTGGCTAAAGGCGTGGATGAAAAAGCTGCACCAACCATCAACAGGACAGTACGTGCTTCCAGATATGCTATAGATAGTTTTCTGTACGCAGAAAAAGCAGCTGCGGTGCTTAGCTGTGTGCGCCGCAGTACGATGGGTACGGTATTTACCAGCAATGGCGCCAGCCGTGCGTGGGATGCCAAACCTGTACTGCCCGAACTGGAAACAGGTATAGAGCAACTGAATAGAATAGAAAGATTGCTGAAAGCAAAACAAACAGTATCGCTGGAACTGAATGTGCAGACGACCTTCCTGATGAATGACAGCACGGAGTATAATGTAATAGCAGAGATACCCGGCACTGACCTTGCCGACGAAGTAGTAATGCTGGGCGCACACATGGACTCTTGGCACGCCAGCACCGGCACTACAGACAATGGTGCAGGCACAGCAGTGTGTATGGAGGCTATACGCATCCTGAAAGCCATAGGCGTAAAACCACGTCGCACCATCCGCATAGCATTGTGGAGCGGAGAGGAACAAGGTTTGCTTGGTTCTAGCGGCTATGTAAAAAAACATATAGGCGACCGCAAGACGATGAAGCTGAAACCCGAGCATGGTAAGATAGCGGCCTACTACAATCTGGATAACGGTGCCGGCAAAATACGTGGCATCTATGCGCAGAGTAATGATGCGGTAGTGCCTATATTCCGCGCATGGTTGGCACCGTTTAAGGATTTGGAGGCACACACTGTAACTAATCGCAACACAGGCTCTACAGACCATATACCGTTTGACGCGATAGGCGTACCTGGTTTTCAGTTTATACAAGACCCGCTGGAATATGGCAGCCGTACGCACCATACTAATATGGATAGCTACGACCGTGTAAACGAGAACGATATGATGCAGGCATCTATCATCATGGCATCGGTAGTATACCATACCGCTATGCGCCCTGAGATGCTGCCACGCAAACCACTACCTAAGAAACAGGAAGAAAAGAAATAAGAAAACGGGACTCATTTTGAGTCCCGTTTGTTTTCATGGCAATGGTAAATGCATTATCGTTTCACGCCTATCAGGTTGCCCTGTATAGACCATGCAAAGTCCAGCTTCAGCGTGCCCTTATATGCAGGGCTGTTCATATCTATGTACGTATCGCCCAGATAGCCGGGGCCGGTTGTTACCGAGGCAGGTGCATAGTTGGCATTAGCATGGCAAGACATACAGTTTGTCAGTACACCATAGTTGTTCACCACTTTCTTACCGTTTGTAATAACGATGGCAGAATTGCCCAATACCCCCGGGTCGAAACCTGCTTCCAGATACGGATTGAATGCGTAGATAGATGTACCTATGTTATTGCCACCTGTAAGCGGTTGGTTTGGATTGATGAATGTATATGCCTGCGACATAGCATAGTGGCGCGGAGCTCCCTGCAATTGTGAAGGTCGCGCTGCAGCAATAGCCGCAGAACTTGGTGCAGGCGGATTATCGGCATTTGGTGCCCACCAATATGTTTGCCATGTCCAGCGGGTGATTTCTTTACTTGTTACGTGCATGGCAACCAGTATGGCAATATCACCTTCTTTTGCCTGCATGTTGAAGTTGGCTTTCAATTCTGCAGCAGTTTGTTTATCCAGCTTGAAGTGAACAAAGTCGTTCAGGTTGTAAGTAGTTTGCGGTGTGCGATGCTTACCACCTATATCCACACTACCATTACCTTGTCCGCCGTTGTTAGGGTCCACATATACATAACCCGGCCAGCTACCTTCTGGGTATGAAATTGGTTTTGGCGGAAGCCCTGTCCATACATTCAGCTTGTAGTAGCCACCACAAGCCTGCAGCGTATCCTGTGTTACGATTTCAAACACCGGCTTCAACGTCATACCTGTATTGGGGAACTGTGGTATTTCAGTTTTACCTTGGTCGAGCATGGATTGCAATACCAGCGAATCGAACAATTTGTTGCTTACTGCAAACTGCGCAGCTGTAGGGTCGTATTTTACAAAGCCAACTACGCGCTCGTCTTCCTGTGCGCTGCTGGCCATACCAGCCTTCAAGCGAGCTTTCTTGGCGTGCAAAAACTGATTTGGCGAACTCAGTTTACCTCTGGATGTTTTTACATTCTCCATCCTCAGATTTTTAGATTCGCTTGCCAGCATCAATGCCTGCATGTCTTGTGGTGTAAGCCAGGTTTCAAACACTCTGAGGTCTTGTCCTTCATACTGTTGTCCTGATGACATATTGAGTGAAGTCCAGATACCCCAACCGTGATTGGCGATGCTCTTTTCATCATTGCTGTTTATCCAACTGTTTATTACCAGCGAATCTTCCGGATACTTGTATCCGGGAATCTGAGGATCAGGTAATGGAACCGGTTTGATAACACCGGCAGGAGCAGCTACTTTCATGGCTTCTTCTCCTTCTTTTGGTTTTTCCTGATCATTGCATCGAACAAATGCAATAACCGAGGCTGCGCTAAGCAGTGTAATGGCGATTTGTTTTTTCATTGGTTGTGTTGTTTTAGTATGGAATAGTGATTGAAAAATTACACAGGGTTACATATAGATGTTGACGCATCAACAAAAGGATAGAAGGATGACACGAAAGTAAAAATACATTTCAATAAAAAAACCAGTGTAAACACTGGATTTTATACTAACAACATAATGACTGCTAATTATTTAGCAAAAAACAACAGTTTCCGTCTGCGCATTACACTGAGTGTATACAATATCACAGCCACAAACAACCACAAAGGCCATGCTGTTAAGAGTACAATAACGAAACCTTTCATTAATTGCCAGCCATCGCCCAACGCCAGAAGCATACGCGAGTCAAATGGTACGGATGCAGCCCTGTCAGTATCTGCAACTATTTGTACATCTACTTTTTCAGGTTGATACAAGTCTACTTTCAACGTTGCATAGTTTACATCATCGAGCATTTGCAGGTTTTCTATACGGCGGTCTACAACTGTATCATTTGCCAATGCCTGCGGAGATGACTGAACAGTATTTTCTTTAATGCCTCCATGTTTTTTATCTGCCACTACAGGTGGTGCTATACCTGCTGCCTGATTTTTCATAGCATTGGCAAGATATTTCAGTGTAACATCCCTGCGATGCATAGTACGTGTGTCTATAAACGTTGCCAATGTTGGCACTTTGCGAATAACTGTATCTAAATAAAAATTCGGAATGCGTAGTGTAAGGTGTGCTGTAGTAGTGTAACCTTTCACCTGCTTTAAAGAATCAGCAGTGTAGCGTACTGCGTGAAAAGATGCTGTTGTGTTTTCCATTGTACTTTCGGCTATCATACCGCCTAATTCATTCACCATACGTTCCAAAGTATCTACAGACTTATACACGTCACCTACACGACAACGGATATCAGCAGTATGTATAATCTTTCGCGAGGGAGAATTAATATCTGTAAGGTCGTTTGACACTATTACAGAATCGGCAGACTGAATATAAGACTCGACATTATTGGCACAAGATGCCATCAGTGCTGCCGGTAACAGCAGCAATACAAGTTTGTTGTAACGCATATTGGTTGAGGTTTTATTAAAGATTGATACCGCAACCAAACAAAAGGTAACTGACCCCTATTGCCAAAAATGTGTTAAACCGAGCTAAGATAAATTACAGGTGTATGTTAGCTGCAAAAGAAAAGCCGACACTATGCATTTGCACAGTATCGGCTATCAGTATATTAACTGTCGCTTTGCAAATCATTACATCAATCTGTCAGAACTGAAATAATGCACGCATAAGGAACTACTACAGACGGTTGAATTTATCGTCGTCGTTATTATTGTTGTTATTGTTGCGATATCCGCCACGATCGCCGCCGTTATTGAACGGATCTCTGTGACCACCACCGCCACCTTGCGGACGATTACCACCACCGGTATAACGAGTAGGACGACTACCACCGCCATCGCGATTGTAACCACCACGATCGTTGTTATATCCGCCACGGTCACCGCCGCGATCGTTGTTGTAACGGTCACCACCACGATCATTGTTATATCCGCCACGGTCGCCACCACCACGGTTGCCATAGCCACCACGGTCGCCACCGTAGCCGCCGCCACCGCCGCGATTACCACCATAACCACCACCGCCGCCACGGTTGCCACCATAGCCACCACCGCGATTGCCATAACCACCACCGCCACGGTTGCCATAGCCACCGCCGCCCGGGCCTGCTTTAGGCTTTGCTTCTTTCACAGATATTATCTGACCTTCGAGGAAAGTCATGTCGATATTATCAATCGCATCGAATGCGTGAAACTTGTCAGCCATTTCCACAAAACCGAAACCTTTAGACAAACCGGTTTCGTTATCTCTTACAATCTTAACAGATATGATTTCGCCGAATTCAGAAAACATTTTCTCTAAAGTAGGCTCGGTGGTTTCAGGGCTTAGATTACCAATAAATAAATTCATAAAAACAATTGAGATTACAAATATAATGTATTGAAGCTAAGGAATACAGCATTTTTTCGTGATAATTGTACTTTAAAATCCTATATTTAACTAATTGGTTTTTATATGAAAAAGTTATTCCCTTTGATAGCAGGTCTAATTCTCGTTGCTATGATAGCTGAAAGCTGTGGCGGAACCAACAAACCACCCCGCAGCAGTGGTCATGGCTCTTTCAGAGCAAGTAAAAAGAACCGCTGATACACATTAACGTCTGGCTTCTGCCTGAAAATAACCTAATTTTGAGCAGGCAGTAATGGAACCGAACAATAAGAAAAGTACAATAACAACTGTTGCTACAATAGCTTTTGTAGTCGGATGTCTGTTTGTTTACAACAACTTTATACGCAGCAAACCGAACGAATATGTTGCTTTCTACAGCACTGTTAAGGGATTGCAGCAGTCATCGCCTGTGATGGTAAAGGGTGTACGTGTAGGCAAGATCGGAGAAGTAGCTATACAACCTGACGGGATTGTAAAAGTAACTTTGCTGCTAAAAAAAGGTATGCAAATACCTGACAGCACAAAGGCTTTGCTTACCTCATCGGGTATACTTGGCGATAAAAGCATAACACTGACACTTGCCAATAACACCCGTTACCTGGAATCGGGCGACACCCTTTTATCAGATATTGACAACAGTGGCGTATCTGCCAACACACAAGTGGAACCAATGGCAGAAACTGCCCATTACCTGCTGTATAGTGCAGACACTACCCTGCGTGGTATCAATGCACTGATACAAAACGGGCTACTGAACAAATTTGTAAAACCGCTGATAAGCTTTGAAAAAAGCATCAAAAAATACGAAGGTATTTCTGCAGACCTGAATAAGGACAACAGCATTGCAAACGGCATAGCATCTGCCAACAAAAGCAGTACAGAACTGGCAAACAGCAGCAAGGGATGGAAGAACAGCCTGCAGGACATACAACAATCTACCAAAGGGCTGGCTGATAAAAACATGCAGCAACAGCTTACAGATATCGGCAGCAACATGAAAAAGCTGCAAACATCCGTTAGCAATATCAGTGAAGAAGGTGGCAGCATCAATAAAATGGCTACTGATAAAAGCACCTATACCAATGCTACCAAACAATTGGACACAGCGAACCAAAGCATGAAAGAGCTGCAAGCCAACCCGCCGGGCTTCAGCATATTTGGCAAAAGCAAGAAAAAGAAATGAAACAACTGATTGTCTTAATGGCGCTCTGTATGAGCAGCCTGCAAACATATGCACAGGAAGAAAAGCCTAAAATATACAATCCACAAGCCAATGCTAAACAGCAGATAAACAATGCAGTGAAGCAAGCAGCCAAAGAGAAGAAGCATGTACTGCTACAGATAGGCGGCAACTGGTGCGTATGGTGCATTCGTTTTCACAATACAGTGAATGGCGATAGTGTGCTGAAAAAGCAAATGGACGACAATTTTGTAGTAGTACACCTGAACTACAGCCCTGAAAACAAGAACGAAAAAGCATTAGCTTCACTGGGTTACCCACAGCGTTTTGGCTACCCTGTATTTGTTGTATTGGATGCCAAAGGGAATAGACTACATACACAAAACTCGGCCTATCTGGAAGAAGGAAAAGGGCACAGCAAAGAAAAGATTGCTGAATTTTTCAAGCATTGGAGTCCTGCGGCACTGGATGCTTCCAACTACAAGGAAAAAGCAAAAAACTAAGGTATCAACCTGATAAGACGCAGCGAAAACAGGGAATTGCCCTGCCTGCCTGCACCGTTACTGAAATAGTAAGGGATATCCTGCACATCGCGAATGGTAACCATAGACTGCTGATAGCGCATATTAACAAACCAGCCTTTGTAGAACTGCATGCTTGCATCCAGCACATAGCTTATGTCCTCTGTACGAAATGCCGTTAATGAGGGATTGAAAGTAAAAGGCTGGTCTGTATAGGCATCTTCTTTAGAGCTTATCAATCCGCCATAAGCAGCACCTGCACCAATGTTCCATTTATCATTGAGCAGGTAATGCAGTACAACAGGTACTTCGTAATAATTAAGATTTACCCTATAGGATTCTATAAACTGCCCCGAATAATAAGACTCTAATACACGTACACCACGACAGCCTTTTTGGGTATAGAGCAAATCGAGGCTTGCAAGCAGTTTGGGTAGCAGCTTTACGTACACAGTAGGCCCCAGATTGAGCCCTACTTTACGGTAACCTTCGTATGCATCACCATTCAGCGCAGAGAAATTGAGCCCTGCAGCAAAACCACCATAAAACTTACGGTCGGGATTGTTTGTAAAATAGCCCCTGCCTATCTGTGCCTTTGCTACAAAGCTGCAAGCTACAAGTATAAATATGGCAAGGCTTCTGCGCATTTCTATTTAGTTAGTTGAATAAATACATTAACCTGAAAGTAACCACATTATTGTATTGCTCTGTGCGGCCAAAGCCAGGAGGCACATTGCCACGCACACTGCGCAAGGAATATTGGAAGCGCCCTGTTATATAAAACTTGCTGACAATTTTCACATTGGCACTCAACACCATGCAATAGTCGCTCTTGCGGAATGGATAATCTTCTGACTTAAGTGTTTGTTGCGGGTTGGTATCGAATGTTTCTGCCTGATTGATGAGCCTGCTGTAAGATATACCTGCCCCGAAATGGTCGCCACGCTGATCGAAGTAATAGAGCTGTACGGGCAGGTCTACATAGTTCAGGATAGCTTTATAGCCCAATATGGCAAATGCCTGATTGCTGGATGTCTGTTTGTATTTGCCCACACTACCCTTGCGGCTATAGAGCATTTCGAGACCCGCACCAAACTCGCTGCCGAACATAGTATAAACACCTGCCCCTGCATTGATGCCCGATTTGGAATAGCCTGCATAGTTATCACCATCTATCTGCGTAAGGTTGATACCTGCGGATACCATACCACGAAACAGGTTCGGATCTTCCACATAATAATTGCTCTGTGCAGATGCATATGCTACAGGTGCCATTGCAAACAATATTGCGAGTATTCGTTTTTTCATACTTCTATTCTAAAAAGTAGTGCCTTCCAATTGCTGTATGCTGTTCCTCAACTCATCTGTAACAGGCACTTTGACATTATTATTGAAATCAAAAACTACAATTACATCTTCTGCCTCTGCACAAATTTCGCCTTTATTATTCAATACCCTATGGCGGATGCCGAAGCTGGTATTTTTTATAAATGTAACGGAGGCTTGTACTATTATATTGCCGGGATAAAATAATGGTTGTATGAACCTGCACCCTGTAGACAATAGCATAGGCCCTACATTAGTTGCCGAAAAAGACTTTTGAAAACCGCAAACCTCCCAATAATTGACACGGGAAGCCTGAATATATTTGCAATAAGAAACGTTATTGATATGACCGAACATGTCCATCTCGCTCCAGTCAAGGCGTAGGGGTAAACTAACAGGAAACCGTGGTTCGCTCATACCTTTATAAAACTAACGAAATATCAATACTTTTCGCCGAAGATGTATGCCAATCTAACAACATACAGGTTGTTATACTGTTTGGCACGAGAGTAATCGTAGTTTACATCTGTACGTATTGGCATTAATGAGTACTGATACCTGACATTGAAAAACAGGCCTTTGTATAGGCGCAGATTGAAACCCACCAAAAAGTTAAGGTCTGTCCGCTTAAAGGGATATCGGTCTACATTGATGGTATCGTTGTAAACAGGTTTATTTGTTTCCAGCGTTTCATTAGCACTAATAAGCTGTGAGAAAGAAAGACCAACGCCAATGTGACTTTTACGCTTATCATGTATATGTACCATCAATGGTATCTCGGCATAGTTGAGTGCTATACCGTATTTCTGAATAACCACCTCTTTGGTAAAATTTGCTTTTTGCGATTTATGCCCCCTGCTACCCTTCTGAGAGTATAAGATTTCCATACTAGCTGCAAAGCGCTGTCCGAATTTGGCGTAGATGATACCGCCTACATTCAGCCCAGACTTGTAGTAGCCTGCATAGTTATCACCGTCTACCTGTGCAAAGTTGGCACCTATTACAGGACCTCCGTAAAAGGTACGTTCGTTTTCCACATAGTAACTTTGTGCATATATACTTTGAGAAAAGGAGAGAAATACAAGCTGTGCCAACAATAATCCCCCGAATTTTCTAATTTTATCCATCGAAACCAGCATTGCAAAAATGAGCTTCAAATATACGGCAAACACCCTTAAAAAACTGGAACAGCTTTTTGAAGAGGCCAGGTACATCATACGCTACGAGAAAGGAACTTTCAATTCGGGCTACTGTATACTGGAAGACAGGCGCGTTGCCGTGATTAATAAGTTTCTGAGTGTAGAAGGACGTATTAATGCACTGATAGAAATTTTACCAACAATTGACGTAAACGAGGACGAACTGAGTGGTGAAATGCAGAAATGGTATAAACAACTGAAGACTGCACCAACCAAAGAAGAGGCTAGTACAGAAGAAGGAACGGCACAAAGCGAAACAGAATAACAGACGTGAAAATTACATTTTTAGGTACAGGCACTTCTCAAGGCGTTCCATTTATTGGTTGCGATTGCCCTGTTTGCACATCTGCAGATAAGCGCAACGACAGGCTGCGTACTTCTGTATGGATAGAGACCCCAGAGGCAAGCGTTGTAATAGACAGTGGTCCGGATTTCCGCCAACAGATGTTGCGGTACAATGTACGTAGGTTGGATGCCATTGTCTTTACCCACGGGCATAAAGACCATGTGGCAGGTATGGATGATGTAAGAGCCTACAACTTTCACGATAAGAAAGCCATGAATGTATATGCAGACTTGCAGACACAAGAGGTATTGAAACGTGAATTTCAATATGTTTTTCAGGAATTAAACTATCCCGGTATTCCGCAAGTAGACTTAAATACAATTAATGGTGATAATTCATTCAATATCAATGGATTAAAATTGATACCTATTAAAGTGCTTCACTATAAAATGGAAGTACTTGGCTTCAGAATAGGTGACTTTACATACATAACGGATGCCAACTATATCAGCTCTGAACAACTAGATAAAGCAAGGGGTAGCAAAGCATTGGTTTTGAATGCATTGAGACACGAAGCACACCCTTCTCACTTTACCTTGAAAGAAGCAATTGAAGTAGCAATTGCTGTAGGTGCAGAAAAGACATATTTTACACACATCAGCCATCAACTGGGGCTGCACGAAGAGGCAGAGGCTACCCTGCCCGATGGTATGCACCTTGCGTATGATGGGCTTACACTCCATCTGTAATTGGTACTTAACCCTTAACTTTAATCATTACGACTATTAAAATGAAGAAGATATTAGCAGGTTTATTTTTAGCATTTACCTCCCTGAATGCTAATGCACAATACGGCAATACCACCATAAAAGTTGGCATGCAAGCACCCGAAATAGAGATGAAAGGCGTGGACGACCAACCCGTAAAACTATCAGACATGTATAAAAAGCGTGTTGTGTTGGTAGACTTCTGGGCATCTTGGTGCGGACCTTGCCGCAGGGCTAACCCCAGACTGGTAGCACTGTATAAGAAATACAGCCGGGAAAAGATAAAAGGAGCTAAAAAGGGCTTTGAAATAGTGAGTGTATCGCTAGACCAGGAAAAAGCCCCATGGCTGGCAGCAATAGCCAAAGACAGCTTGTACTGGAAATTCCACATGAGCGACCTGAAAGGTTGGGGATCAATTGTATCAAAAACATATGGTATAAACTTTGTACCACAAGCTTGTATGATAGGTCCTGATGGTAAAATTATTGGTGTTTACAATTTTGCTGAGCAGGCAGAAGCAGACTTAGAAAAGCTCTTAAAAGAAGGTTACAAGGCTAACAAAGAAGATTAATACGAGAAATATTTAGCCAAGCATGTAAATATTTTGCTTAGTAATAGAATATTTTACCTACCTTTGCACACTCTAATAATTAAAAAACCGCATGGCAAAATCCATGCATTAAAAAATAAGGCAATGAAAAAAGGAATACATCCGGAAAGCTACCGTTTAGTTGTTTTCAAAGACATGACAAACGAGTACACATTCGTTACACGTTCTACAGCAGCTACGAAAGAAACAATCGTTTGGGAAGATGGTAATGAATATCCACTGGTAAAAGTGGAAATCTCTAACACTTCACACCCTTTCTACACTGGTAAATCAATGTTTGTGGATACAGCAGGTCGTATCGACAAATTCAAAAAACGTTACGAAAAGAAAAAGTAATAACGTCTTTATCATATTTGCATTACGCACGAAAAATCCCGACTTTTGTCGGGATTTTTTGATTTATACATCACTCTATCCCGCCCGGTGGCGGTAGTACGAAGAGTGGCAAACATCAGGTGGTGAATATCATACTCTTCGATACGGAAGTAAGAAACAGGTTGTTGCCCTTTACCCATACCCGCCCGGTAGCAGATATACGCTGTGGTGTACTGACCATGCGCGAGCGTTGGGAAAAGTTTCTGCAAGCACCTGCAAGCAGCACGCTGACACTACCCTACCTGCAAGAAGTATTCCCTCAAAACACTACCAACGATAATCTGTATATAAACGGCGCTGTATTTGCCAATCCATCAATAGTAAGTGCGGTAACTGCGCTGAATGTAGGCGATATACTGGCTAAAGGTGAATTGATTATTGCATTCAGAACAGACAAAGCCATCAACAGTACGGAAGAATTGCCAACAACAGGTAATGTACAATACGAGGGCGACGCATACGCATTGCAAAATGTGTGGGACATATTTGCCAACAACGGCAATGCTATACGTGGCGACTATAAACTACTGACATACAATAAGACATCTGCCCCAATACCAGCAGGTGTAACGGTAACAGGTGCAGAGCATCTGTTTATAGAAGAAGGTGCTATTATTAATGCCGGCTGCATCATCAATGCATCTACAGGGCCTGTATATATAGGTAAAGATGCAGAGATACTGGAGGGCTGTATGTTGCGTGGCCCGATAGCGCTATGCGAACATGCAGTGATAAAAATGGGTGCAAAAGTATATGCAGATACTACCATAGGCCCGGGCTGCAAAGTAGGTGGAGAGATGAGCAATGTGGTATACTTTGCTAACAGCAATAAGGGGCACGATGGCTACCTGGGTAATGCCATAATAGGTGAATGGTGCAACTTGGGTGCAGATACCAATTGCAGCAACCTGAAAAATAACTACGACGAGGTAAAGATTTGGGATGAACACATAAACAAATCTGTAAAAACAGGGCTTACCTTCTGCGGGCTTATCATGGGCGACCACTCTAAATGCGGCATTAATACTATGTTCAATACAGGTACAGTAGTAGGTGTATCAGCCAATATATTTGGTGCAGGCTTTCCTGAAAAATTCGTTCCCTCGTTTTGCTGGGGCGGCGCTGAGGGTATGACAACCTACAGCTTCGATCGTGCTATGGAAACAGCAGGACGTATGATGGCAAGGCGCAATAAAGAGCTAAGTACAGCTGAAAGAAATATGTATCAACACATATTCGACAAAACAACATCACAAAGAGATTTATTTGCTAAATAAAAAAACCATACATAATAACATATAACAATGCGTAAGAAAATTGTAGCAGGCAACTGGAAAATGAATATGACCCTTGATGAAGGACACGAACTGGTATCGGGTGTTCTGAAAGGATTGCCTGCATTGAATGCTGACAAAGAAGTTGTGATTGCTCCGCCATTCATCAACATACAGCATACATTTTATCAGGTAGAAGATGTAGACCATGTACACGTAGCTGCACAAAACTGCAGTACAGAAAACGCAGGTGCGTACACTGGTGAAATAGCTGCAAGCATGATAAAAAATGCAGGTGCTACCTATGTTATCATCGGCCACTCTGAACGTCGCGAATATTTTAATGAAACAGATGCGATGCTGGCAAAGAAGACAGACACTGCGCTGGACAATGGTTTGAAAGTAATATTCTGCTGTGGTGAGTCATTGTCTGTTCGTGATGCGGGTACACAAAACGATTTTGTTGAAGCACAACTGAAAGCAGGCCTGTTTCACTTACACAAACATCAGCTTGCAAACGTTGTTGTAGCATACGAACCTATCTGGGCTATAGGCACAGGACGTACTGCAAGCAGCCAACAAGCACAAGATATGCATGCACATATACGCAGTGTATTTGCGGCACAATACGGCCAAGCTGCTGCCGATAACCTGACTATATTATATGGTGGCAGTTGCAAACCATCGAACGCTGCAGAGCTGTTTGCATGTGCAGATGTTGATGGTGGTTTAATAGGTGGTGCATCGCTGAAAGCTGAAGAGTTTTTAGGCATTATCAATGCAATGATGGGCGTGTAATTTGTAGCTGAAAAAATTTTACAAAAAGTTTTTGCAGAACCGAAAAGTGTTTCTATCTTTGCAATCCCAAACAGGGACGCCGCGTTGGTCAATCGGCTAAGACGCCTCCCTTTCACGGAGGAATGACGGGTTCGACTCCCGTACGTGGTACAAGAAAAAGGCAACTATAACGGTTGCCTTTTTTTGTTGCGGTTAACTTATTTTTGCTCTACATAATTCGGAATAATAATGGCCTCGTAGTACAATGGATAGTACAAGAGTTTCCGAAGCTCCAGATTCAGGTTCGATTCCTGACGAGGCCACTTAAAACATCAGCCACTCTATATGAGTAGCTGATGTTTTATTATTTATTACGGTTACACCAATTGTTCCAGTTTGCCTTTGCGCTTCACTATATTCTTATAATCCCACTGAACAGTTGGTGCTACTTTCAACCAGCTTTTCAAATCTTTTAACTTAACATCTTTTACTGTAGTATATCTGGCTTCAGCAGCTTTAAAACTACCTTCAGGTTCAAGCCCCTGCACATCAAATGATTGTCCACTCCAGAACAACAATCTGACACAGTCTTTCAGCTTACTATACCCTACTATCGGATTGCCCTCAATAAACCATACGGGATGCCTGTGCCAAACTTTATTTTCAGCATCGGGCAATGCTTTTGTTATTTCCTTATACAGCAATTCGCAAATCTGTTTATCTGTTTCAGGCAATGCATCGTGATAAGCCTCCACATCTTTATTCATAGAAGAAGTATTGAACCATACTAAATTTATAATTTTTTGATAAATAATAGCTGAGAGATGAGTTTATGACAAGGATTTTATTGCATTAATACTGAACCCTTTTACAATTAAGTATATAGCTAGAGTCATTTCATAGACAAATATCGGGATGGCCATAAGCATTCCGCCAATTGATAATTGAGGCATCACACCAAACATTTCTAAATGGGCAGCAATAAATATCATCACGGCGCCAAGCATACCTATTGACGATATTGTTCGTGGTATCAGCTTGCTTTTGAAGAATACATAACTGTATATGAATGTATTGATACCCAACATAAAATTAGGGCCGAGCATAAATGTCCAATCGTGAATGGCAATCAGTGTTGTGCCTATGCTTTTATATACACTATCATCAGCCAAAGGATTTGCAGTGTATGCCTTGCTTAGCGACACAATACCTAAAACAGATAATGTACCAATCAAAATAAATATAGCCTCCAATAATCGGAAGCAGAAATAAGCTAAACCCAATTGCTCATTATACCTCCTGAGATATGGATATAGCATGATGCCTGTACCTGCAGCCGTTGCAACCAATAACAATTCTTGCAAAGCACCCATTACTACAGCCTGTGCGTTTTGTGATGTCTGAACAAGAAAATCGCCTGACAGTGCGGGCTGATATAGTTTTAATGCAATGATAGATGTAGCTGCGGCGGCAATAAAAAATACGCCTGTTATAATAGCATCTACACGGTGCCGTCTTTCTGAAAAATACATAGTATTGATTTTACCTTTATTGAGAAGGCAAACCTACACCCACACTATGCATTAGAAATTAACTTAAGCTAATTGTTATTTAACGATTGCGAGATATTCGCTTCCGTATCCTGCTGAGCGATTCCGGTGTGATACCCAGATAAGTTGCAATGTAATTGAGTGGGACACGGTTCAACAAATCGGGCCTTGTTTCTGTAAGGTTAAGATAGCGTTCCTCAGGGGTCAGGTTTTTGAAATTATCCATTTCTATCTGATTATTCGCCTGCATGAGCGATGCCATTTGTACCAGCATTGTTTCCAGCTTGGGTATTTGCTTAATGAGTTCATCGTTTCTTTCGTTTGTACCCAATGCAATAACGCTATCCTCTACACAAGACAAAAAATATTCTGAGGCGCTTTTTGTGGTATAGCTAACAGGGATGATACTTTGATTCTCTGTATAAAACTCCGTTGTGCGTTCTTCCCCGTTTTTATTGTGATATCTGCGTACACAACCTTTCAGTACAAAATAGCATTCTCTTGCATGCTCCCCTTCGGCAAGCAGTATTGTGTCTTTCGGGAAGGTCTTGATGAGGTTTTGATTCCTAATAATATCTTCTTCCTCGGGCGTCAGTTCTATAAATGAAGATATATACTTTATTATAAAATCGTCCATAGCTATTATTCTGCCGTCAAATTACGAAATCTGTACCAGAACGGTGTTTTATAAGACAACGCTCTCTGATTGCTTCCATAAACATGGAGTATCAGAGAGCTGTGCTATCACAAGAAAAACTATTAATCAATATTATCTCCAGCCACCACCAAGTGCTTGATAGATATTTACTGTTGCATTCAATTTTTGCTTTTGTGTTTCAATCAGTTCAAATTTCGCTTCCAGCGCATCGCGTTGCGTCAGCAATACTTCCATATAGTCTGCACGGGCAGATTTGAAGAGGTCGTTTGATATATCTACCGACTTGGTAAGTGCTACCACCTGTTTTGACTTCAGGTCGTAACTCTGCTGCATGTTGTTGATTTTTGCCAGCTGATTCATCACCTCTACATATGCATTCAGTATAGTACGTTCGTAGTTATACACTGCCTGTATCTGTTTTGCATTGGCACTGTAGTAGGTAGCTTTGATAGCATTCCTGTTAATAAGTGGCGCAGCCAGATCACCAGCCAGTGAATACAACATAGACTCCGGCGACTTGAAGAAATAGGTAGGATTGAACGCATTGTAGCCTACAGAAGCAGAAATACCTACTGATGGGTAGAACCTTGCACGTGCTACTTTCACATCGAGCTTGGCAGCTGCAAGCTCTTGTTCGGCCTTCATAATGTCGGGTCTGTTTGCCAGCAATTGCGATGGAATACCCGCCTGTATAACGGGTGGTACCAAATCAATAAATCCATTATCCGTACGCGCCACGTGTTGCGGGAAACGACCCAACAAGTAATTGATATGATTTTCTGTTTCCGTTATCTTTTGCTGAATGGTGTATTGCAGGCTCTTTGTATTCAGCACCTGCGCTTCAAACCTGCGCACTGCTAGTTCGTTGACACGTGCGGCTTCTTTTTGCAGTTTCACAATCTCGAATGCATTGGTTTGTATCTCGATATTCTTTTTTACAATATCCAACTGATTATCAAGCGCCAGCAACTCGTAGTAAGAATTTGCGATTTCTGCCACTAAGTTGGTAACCATAAAGTTCTTACCCTCTATACTACCTAAATACCTTGCTACAGCTGCTTTTTTAGCATTGCGCAGTTTTTTCCAGATATCCAGTTCCCAGTTGGCATAGGCGCCTATCAGGTAATCCTGTAATGGCTCAGGCCTTTCTTCTCCCTGTACTATCTGTGTGTTTGCTTCCAGTGCACCGGTGTTAGTATAGCGTGCTGCTTTATCTACACCGGCACCACCTTTTATACCTACAAACGGCAGATACTCACCTTTGCGGGCACGTACTTCATTGCGCGATATTGCTATCTCCTGCATGGTGATGTTCAGCTCCTGATTATTTTTCAGGGCTGTATCTATCAAATCGCGAAGGAAAGGATCCGTAAAATACTGCTGCCATTTCAGCGATGCTGTGTTGGCAGTATCCTGCGAGTTGTTGTAACTCGCAGGTACGTTTTTATTTTCTGTTCGCTTGGCCAGCTTGGGCGTATTGCATGCAGCATACCCCAACGACAAACAAACAAGCGCTATATATTGATATCTCTTTTTTCGTACCATGTTAATGAATTTGAACTGTTAATGGTGGTGATTGTTTCCCTGTTCGTTATCATTGTCTATTTCTTCGTTCAGTATCTTACGCTCAGACAACGGATTTTCATCTTCGTCTCTTATCAGTTTGCGTTTAGATGCTATCGTACCGAAGATGTAGTATAAACCCGGCACAACTATCACACCGAAGATGGTACCAAATAACATACCCCCCAGTGCAGAGGAACCGATAGTACGGTTGCCTATCGCACCCGGGCCATGTGCAAACACCAACGGAATAAGACCTGCTATGAACGCAAACGATGTCATAAGGATAGGACGGAAACGCACTTTAGCACCCTCTATCGCCGACTCCAGTACACTCATACCTTGCATATGCTTTTGCGCGGCAAACTCTACTATCAACACGGCATTCTTACCCAACAGCCCCACAAGCATTACGAGACCTATCTGTGCGTAGATATCATTTGCTAGCCCCAGCATTTTAATGAGCAGGAATGCACCGAATATACCGGCAGGCAAAGAACATATAACAGAAAGTGGTAGAATGAAACTTTCATACTGCGCAGCCAATACCAGATATACAAAGGCTAATACAATCAGGAAGATATAGAGCGCCTCGTTACCACGGCCCACCTCATCTTTAGAAAGACCTTCCCAGTCTATATCATAACCGCGTGGCAATGTCTTCGCTACTTCCTGTATGGCAGCGATGGCCTCCCCACTACTATAGCCCGGAGCAGGCTCACCACGAATGGCTGAAGAGGTGTACATGTTGTAACGCGTAATCTCATTCAGGCCATGCGACTTCTTAATCTTCATAAACGCAGAATAAGGCACCATCTCATCGCGATTGTTCTTTACATACAATTGCAGGATGTCTTCCGGTAATCGTCTATATTCAGGAGATGCCTGTACATATACTTTAAAGAAGTTACCAAACCTGATGAAACCAAGCTCATAAGTACTACCTATAAGTATAGAAAGATTGTCCATTGCCTTGCCAATAGATACGCCCTTCTGCATAGCCGCCTGATTGTCTATCTCAAGATCGTACTGCGGATAGTTAGCACTGAAGAATGTGAAAAGACCTGTCAGCTCTTTGCGTTTGTGCAATGCTGCCATAAACTGGTCGTTCACTTTTTCAAGATCGCGGTAATCATCACTATTTGTCTTATCCAACAAACGCAATGCGAAACCACCTGCCGCGCCATAACCCGGTACTGCCGGCGGACCGAAGAACTCAATCGTTGCGCCCGGAATCTCTTTTGCCCGTTCTTCCAGTTCGTGTATAATTTCATTCACCGTATGCTCACGCTCATTCCAGTCTTTCAGGTTGATAAGACAGGTACCTGCGTTAGAACCACGACCTTCTGTCAATACTTCGTAACCAGCCAATGCAGATACAGACTTGATACCCTCTACCTTCTCTGCAATCTTCTGCAACTGACGCGCCACATCATTTGTCCTTTCGAGCGTAGCACCCGGTGGTGTCTGGATGATAGCATATATCATACCCTGATCTTCATTCGGGATGAAGCCTGATGGCAAATCTCTGGATATACCTATAATACCGATACCGAATACAATGAGTATACCGAATGTGATAATCTTGCGGTTTACAATATGGTTCAGGAGCGTTGTGTACCTGCCTGTCAGTTTTTCAAACAAATGATTGAAGCCATCGAGGAAACGATTGATTGGTGTTTTCTTTCTTGGCTTGCCATGATTGTTTTTCAATATCATAGCACACAACACAGGCGTTAGTGTCAATGCCACAATACCAGATAGTACGATGGCACAAGCCATGGTAATAGAGAACTGCCTGTAGAAGATACCCACAGGGCCTGTCATGAATGCCACCGGCACAAACACGGCCGTCATCAGGAGTGTGATGGCTATTACCGCACCACTGATTTCCCTCAACACCTTCTTCACCGCTTTATATGGAGAGAGGTGTTCTTCTTCCATCTTAGCATGCACGGCCTCTACCACAACGATGGCATCATCCACCACAATACCAATTGCCAATACAAGAGCAAAAAGTGTGATAAGGTTGATATTGATACCGAACATCTGCATAAAGAAGAATGCACCTATCAACGATACCGGTACCGCGAGTGTAGGAATCAAAGTAGAACGCCAGTCTCCTAAGAAGAGGAATACCACGATAGCCACGAGGATGAATGCCTCGCCGAGTGTATGCACTACTTTTTCGATAGATGCATCGAGGAAGCTGGATACGTCGTAGCTTATTTCATAGTCCATACCCGGAGGGAAAGACGCTGACTTAATCTCATCCAGTTTTGATTTGATGTTTTTAATTACCTCATTGGCATTACTACCGTATGTCTGCTTCAATACAATAGCGGCAGATGGGTGTCCATTCAAATCTGAATAGATATCATAAAACTCACTACCCAGTTCTACATCTGCAATATCCTTCAGGTGCAGTATCTCGCCATTGGGTGTTGCACGTACAATTACATTCTTATACTGGTCGGGCTGATTGTAACGTCCCTGATAAGTAAGTACATACTCCAATGCTTCTGAACGCTTACCATCACTACGTCCTATCCTGCCCGGTGAACCGATAACACTCTGGTTGGCGAGTGCTTCCATTACCTCGTCTGTAGAAACATTATAGGCGCGCATCCTGTCAGGCTTCAACCATATACGCATAGCGTACTGGCGGCTACCAAGTATCTGCGCACTACCAATACCCTTCACACGGCTCAGTTCGCGCAAGATGTTTACACTCGCAAAGTTATAAAGGAAATTCTGATCGGTCTTAGGGTCTTTACTGTATACGTTTACATACATCAGCATGTTTGGCTGCAGTATGTTTACGATGATACCCTCGCGCTGTACCAGCACTGGCAACCTGTTCGTCACCTGCTCTATACGGTTCTTTACGTTTACAACCGCCTGATTGGGGTCTGTACCCAAATCGAATACCACTTGAATATTTGCCTCACCCGCACTCACGGCGTCAGAGGTCATGTACTTCATACCCGGCACACCATTCACGGCCTTTTCCATTGGTATGAGTACAGATTTCACCAATACATCGGCACTTGCACCCGGATAAGCAACGCTTACTACCACCCTTGGCGGGGCAATAGACGGGAACTGCGATGTTGGCAGCGTATTGATAGCCAGTACGCCCATGAAGATAATGACAAGTGAAATCACTATCGCCAGGACAGGCCTTTTGATGAATATATTGAACATTGATTTCTATTTTTTGAATGCTTAGCTTATTCTGAAGGCAACTTCAGGTTGTTCATCACTGTCTTAGGATCTTCGTACTCAAATTTTATCTGGTCGCCATCTTTTACTTTTCGCATACCTTCCAACAGTATCTTATCATTTTCAGTAAGACCATCTTTAATAATGTACAAGTCAGGCATTTCGGCTGCAACATCTATCAGCGTAAGCTTCACTTTATTGCTCTTATCAACCACGTATACATACTTCTTGTCCATAATCTCCATCGTTGCTTTTTGAGGGATGATGATGGCACCTTTATGTGCTTGTTGAATAAGGATATTACCTGTTTCGCCGTGCCTTAATAAGCTTTTAGGATTCGGAAATGTAGCCCTGAAAGCGATGTTACCTGTCTCGTTGTTAAAGTCGGCCTCGATGGTTTCAACCACACCCTGATATTCATACTGCTCATTATTAGCCATCAACAGATTCACTTTCATCAGGCTGTCTTTCTTTATATTAGTCTTATATGTCAGATATTCGGCTTCCGGCACATTAAAGTACACCCACATCTGCCTGTTGTCTGACAGTGTGGTCAGTAGCTGGCCTTCGTCAATAAGGCTACCCAGCCTTACTTGAAAACGGTCAATGATACCATCGAACGGTGCTCTGATTTCGGTAAACTGCAGATGCACTTTTGCCAGTGCCTGCTCTGCTTTTGCCTTATCGTATTTAGCTTTAGCCATTGCCAGCTCGTTTGGTGCTACCACATTACCATCTGCAAGGCGTTTGGTATTCTGATATTCAATCTCTGCATAGCGGGTTTCAGCCTCTGCCTTTTGCATCTCTGCCTGATAAAGGTTGGGCATAATCTGAAACAACAATTGGCCGGCTTTTACAAACTGGCCTTCGTCTACATATATTTTTTGCAGATAACCACGTTCCTGTGCCCTTACCTCAATATGGCTGATAGCGTGTATCTGGCACACATAGTCTTGTGTGATGGATGTGTCAGCTTTGATTGGATTGGTAACGAGGAATTTAGTTTCCGGTTCTTTTTCTTTTTTGTCTGATGAGCAACTTGCATAAAACAACACGGAGCATACGCTCATGCCAATGAGAATTTTCTTCATAAAATTTGCGTTAGTGCAATATGATATTGTTGAATAAACGGGTACGTACGTAAACCATACGCTACATTCACATCCACGATGTGATTATTGTGCAGCAGTAAAATGTAGAAAAGGGATGACTATAGCACCCCGAAAAGAAATCAGACTCTGAATACGCAAAGCCTAACGTGCCTGCGTAATGTGCTAAACGAAACTAGCCCATTCTCGGGCAGGTGATTGCTTGAAGAAACCGATGAAGGGTCTCTTAATAAGACATTAAATAATGCGAGAAAATAGTTTCCTGCAGATGCAATTTTGGTTAGATGAGCTATGTGTTCACGCTCGTCATCTTCCTCATCCACGCTTTCCAAAACTTCTACATCTATTACTGTGCCTTTGGTGTCTGGAGTAATATTGTATTCCAGATGCCTATCAAATACATCTGTAAAACTGTGTGTAAATTGATGATTGAATGAAAAATGTACTGTCTCCGATAGCTGTTTATCTGCCTGTATATACCCCTGCACCGAGCTCAGAAAGCCCAATTGCAGAAAGCAGATAGCCAGAAAAAACCGTACGAAGAGTTTCATTTTCGCATCAAAAGTAGTTCAACACAAGCGAATATCCTTATTAGAATTTTGTTAATATTATATATTATTTGTGATGATGCAGTAATAGCAATGCCTTACAAGCCCAGGCAATTATATAAAAACAGACAAGCCGCTGATTAGCGGCTTGTCTGTTTAATGCAATTCGATATTATTAGTTTTTATCGAACTTGATATTTGTTTTGATGTTTTCGGTTGTGTTGATAACCTGCAGATAGTAAGTACCTGCTGCCACATCACCGATTACAATCTCTGTTGGTGTACCTGTTGTTATCATCACTTTGTGTTCAGATACCAGTTGCCCCAGTTTGTTGATTAGTCTTACAACTGATTCACCCTTCAGGCTTCTGTCTGCTATCAGATACACTCTGTCTGTTGATACAGGGTTTGGATACAAGCCAAATTTCAAACCTGCCTGTTCTACATTATGAATACCAGTTGTAACACTTACATAGTTGCTCATCAGTGATTTTGGTGTTGCACAAATAGCAGTACTTGTTACTTCCACACTGATGCGATCACTTGATGTCAGTCCTATTGCTGTATACGTCAGGTTGGTTTCTCCTGCTATTGCCTTATCATTCTTATACCATTGTACAGATGGTGATGTACCACCGTTGATGATGTTGGCTGTAAACTGTGTTTGATTAGGGCCAACACTTGTCATCGTAATATTCACAGAATGGTTTAATACCGGGTATTGACGTATAGTAATGTCACGGCTTAATTCAGGGAACACACACAATGCACTGCTTGAAAACCTGCACGATACTACATCCAGATTGTTCAATGCATTCGTAAAGAATGTAGCTCCTGTTGCTCCAGGCACATCTACAGCATTTATCCTCCATTGGAATTTAGGGTTGCTACCACCATTCGTATAGTTACTGTAGAATGTGAGTCCTGTAGACGGAACGCACATGTTGCTGTCCGGGCTGGCAAAAATACCGATTGTAGCTTTACCCACCGGGTTCACCGTCATCGTCAGGCTGTTGCTG